>SCPN01000125.1_pt1 | contig 48146 bp, 64 predicted proteins | sample 6106831 | NCBI WGS metagenome assembly SCPN01 (sample SAMN10720447, study PRJNA508395) | human gut metagenome | isolation source: Participant 1, 0 month | reverse complement strand
AATCAGGGAGGAAGACATATGATAACTGCGATTAATTTCTTTTTGTATTTTTTTGGCTCTAGTATTGAACTGGTAGCTATTACATTTATGCTGACACCTAAAAAATCAAAATTATCGGCATTTATTATTATGTTTATGTCATTTTTTTTCGGAGCCACATATAAGTTTTTCTATGTCAATGACGACAGCGGCATGCAAAGTGTAATTATATCACTTATTTTGCAGGCTGCACTTATAATAGCAATGAAGCTAGCTTTTGAAGAAAATTTTTTGAAATGTATAACAGTTGCAGCAATAGGCGTGCTTGTCCCTATATTTACGGGGATTATACATATTATTATTCTTGGAAGCGAAAGACAGATGGACAGCATTATATATACGATGTCTTATATTATTCAGATTCCGACAATGGCAGCTTTGTTTATTATTGTTGTATGGCTGTGGAATAAGACGAAAAAAACGCAGCAGATAAGTGGAAGTTTTGCGATTATGTCAATTATGGCGGCTGTTTATTTTACGATATTGACATATCTTGTGTTGTACTATCTTGAAGAAGTGAAAAAACGTGTGTTTATTTTTTTGCCGGTAATATTGATTGAATTTGTTGCAATGATTTTTCTTTTGTACCTTATCTACAGAAAGAACGAAGAACAGATGCAGATTAATTATATTAAAGAGCTTGAGATAGCAAGGAAAAAGGAATCATATGAATATGAGCAGCTTATTAATAAAATTGAGGGTATGGCAAAGATACGCCATGATTTTTATGACCAGCTTTCAGTTACAAAATATATAGGTGGAAAGGATAAAGAATCAGCATTAAGAATGATTAATGAATTGAATGAAAAAATTTCGGAACAATCATAATATAAGCTGACCGACAGGTGCAGATATGATTAGTACATTTAATTTTCTACTGTATTGGATAGCAAACTACATGATATTTATAGCATTGACATTTATGCTCACGCCGAGGAAATCAAAGTTTTTGTCTACTGTTATTGTGTGTGCGGTTGTATTTGTGCCGACTTTGTATAAGGTGCTTCATCTTGGAGAACAAGGGCAGCCTTCGGCAGTAATCATGATAGTAGTAACAACAACATTACTTTTTGTTGGTGTAAAATTGGCATTTAAGGACAGCATTTTAAGGTGCATGATTGCGGCAGGATTGTGTGTTTTTGTTGCACTTATGGCAAATGTTATTTATATGCTGTGGCCTAATTCAACTGATTTTACGACACAAGTCTATGTAACACAGGCATATCTTGTTCAGATTACAATTCTTGCGATGTTATATCCGGCAGTTATTTATCTGTGGCATAAGTTTAATCAGAGAGTAAAAATTGATATAAGAATAGTTATTTTTTGTGTACTTATTTATCTGTATTTTCTCATGATTGTATACATATTTACATATCAGATATATCGTGTGGATTTAAAAAGTAAGATTGTAATTGGAGTATTGTTTTTTATTGCTGTAGCTGCTGTTTTGTTTATTATTTATATTCTGTATCGGAAAAATGAGGAGCACAAAAAACTTGCAGCAATTAAAGAGCTTGAGATAGCAAGGAAAAAGGAATCATATGAATATGAGCAGCTTATTAATAAAATCGAGGGTATGGCAAAGATACGCCATGATTTTTATGACCAGCTTTCAGTTGCAAAATATATAGGCGGAAAGGATAAAGAATCAGCATTAAAAATGATTAATGAATTGAATGAGAAACTGAAGTAAGATAAATTAAGATTAAATAAAAAAACATCTGACAGATTTTAGCACTGCCAGATGTTTTTTATGTTGAATGTTATAAAGATGCAGAGTTGTCTTCCTTGACGGTATCAATGAGACCATGCATTTTATCTGCAATACTTTCAAGGATTTTGACATTCTCTTCTTCATTATTAGTAGTTTCAGAAGCATGTGCTGAAAGCTGTTCTGAAACAGCTGATATTGTCTGGATAGAATCGACAATTACATTATTGGCATTTTTAAGTTCTACTATGCTCTGTGTGAGCTGTTCAACATTATCGCGTATTGCATATGTATTATTCTGAATATTGTCAAAGCTCTTTGCTGTACTTTCGGTTGAAGACTTTTCTGCATTGATTCCGTCAATCATTTCGTAGATTACAGTTACAACTTCTTCAATAGCAGTTGAAATATTTTCAATAAGTTTTGTTATATTTTCTGTAGCATCACCTGTCTGAGTTGCCATTTTTGAAATTTCAGTTGCAACTACAACGAAGCCCTTACCGGCTTCTCCGGCTCGTGCGGCTTCAATGCTTGCATTGAGGGCAAGTAATTCTGTCTGTGAAGCAATTTCTTCGATCATTGCTATGATTGAATGCATTTCTTTAATACGTACACTGAGGTTAGAGAGCTTGTCTGCCACATGCTGACCGTTTTTAACTGAAATATCTACATTTGCAACAAGCTGTTCAACATCTTTGCTGCCGCTTGTAAGTATGTTTAATGTTTCCATCATGCTGTCAGATATTTCATTTGCAGCAGTGTCAACAAGGCTGACTTTTTTCTGGATTTCTTCAGTTTGTGAGAGCTGGTTCTGTACTGCGTCTGCTGTATCGGCAGCACCGGTAGAAACCTGAACCATTGTTGACTGTGTAAGTTTTGCTGAATCATTTAACTTTTCAAGCTGCGTATATATTTCTGCAATACCATTCTGCATATGTGCAGACATCTGGGAAATATCGTCAAGAACTTCCTGTGTCTTTTGCTGTGATTCTTTAACGACATCAATTTTCTGCTGTGCATTTGCTTTTGTTGTAAGTGCGAGCAGACATGCGAGTACACCTGTTATTAATACTGTTACAATCTGGATTGCAGCTGCATCAAGTCCGAGATAACCAAATTTTCCGGTTGACGCACCGATAAATACGGATATGAAACTTTCAATTACAACACCTGTGTTTACCATAAGCATGTATTTGAAATCATTGTAAACAGATACGATGAATATCATTGGAAGAGCCATAACATATATTGCACTGCATGAAGTCGTAAATATCGTGCATGTATAAAATATGGCATAACCAATTGCTACAAAATGGCGTATTGCCTGTGCTTCATGGCTTTTTCCCCATGCTATAAATTCACATATGACAGGTGCAAAGCCGATTGTTGTAAGAATTATTACAAAAAGCCATGATTTTCCTCTTGTTGCGGCTTCAAGGATGCAGAATAAAGTTATAATAATAACTTCAACAAGGTGTGAATACATTGCAATTTTGTTGTTGCGTTCCAGCTCGGAAGCATGATTTTCGATTTTCTTTTCTACTTTTTTAAAATTTTTATTAATTATTTTATTTGTATGTTCTTTCATAAAATCTCCATTTCTGTGTAATTAACATAGATATTAAATTGGTTTACGAAATTGTATAAAATAATTATAGTCTGTATTCAGATAATTTACAACAAGAAAATCATGCCGGTAGTTTTTGAAAGCCGGCATGATTTTTTTGTGTGATTATTTAAATGTTTTTTAAATATTCTTCATCAGGAATATGTGAGTATTTAACTGCTTTTAAAATGGCTGCTGACATAACTTCGGCTGCGAGAGTTCCTACAATATTAATGTCTGCTTTCACAGGCTCATTACCGGATGGAATACTTGCAGCATATATTGTATCGCCGTCTGCCATTGTGCCTACAGGATTGATGCATCTTGCGTAGGCATTTCGTGTCATTGAAGCGATTTTACCCATCTCGGCTTTTGAAAATTCAGCATTTGTTATAATTGCACCGATTGTTGTATTTCCTGTAAATGGGTCTTTTGGCAGCATATTGTGGAGTGCTGCTGTTATGCTGTCGGCAAAGCCTGAACGGTCAGGTTTGTGGAATCCAGCGATTTTTTCTCCTGTTTTGGGATTGAAAATGTCACCGAGTGCATTGACGACAACAATGGCTGTGAGTGTGAGTTTTCCGACTCTCACAGAATGTATTCCAAGACCTGATTTCTGTGCGTAATTCATGCCTCCGATTTTACCGACGGTTGCACCTGTACCGGCACCGACATTGCCGATAATCTCTGATGTTTCATGATTTTTTGCTTCAATGGAATCACCGGCTGTAAAATCAGCAGATGAGCGGTTAAGTGCGTTTGTGCATGCTTCGTAACCCATTTTGTAGTCAGGGCGGACATGCGAATTACCATAACCAAGGTCGAATATGCATGACTGGCATACAAGCGGAACTTTAGCGACGCCGGTATCATATCCGATACCATTATCTTCAAGACATTTCATTACACCATCTGATGCGGCAAGTCCATATGCTGAGCCGCCTGAAAAAACGATTGCATTTACTGGATTGTCAGCTGTGAGCGGCATTGTAAGAGGGTCTCTTGAGGCGGGCTCCGCCGCTTATATCGCAGCCAACCTTTGCACCGTCAGGAAAGTATATTACCGATACGCCGGTTTTGGCTTTATTGTCTGCTGCATGACCGAGTTTAAATCCAAGTGTGCCGTTGGTTGCAGTGTTTACATCAATTTCATTAAAGAACAGATTTTGCTGATTCATTTTTAACGCCTCCTGCTTTTAAAACCTTGTAAAGCGTGCGTGTTAAAATGCTTCCTACAACAAAACAGATTACGGCTTCAATAGCACCCTGAACTCCGACAAATGCGATTACGAACATAAATGGATTTGTGGCACCAAATGCCTGAGCAAAGCCCTGTATATACTCAGTGTTGTAAAAGAATATTACAAGTGAACTCATGAAAAGCAGAGTGTTAAGAAGAGGGCATGCAAGACTTGCAATGTAAAATGATGCCTTTGCAAGGTGCTTTGACTGACGGAGTGCTTTGAATATAAGACCTGTAAGCCAGCCTTCAAGTACACGCATTACAAATGTAGTGATAAATGTTCCAACCGGATTGATTGTAAGAAGTACAGAACCGAATGCACTTATGCCAAAAGTCTGGTAGAAGCTTGTGAGACCAAAAGCCGCACCGCATACCGCACCGCCAGCAGGACCTAACATTACGGCACCGACAGTTACCGGAATAGTCAAAAGTGTTACAGAAAGTCCCGGTGTTTTAATATAACCGAGTGGTGTGAGAGCCATAACGATAATAATTGCGACCATTAACGCAAGCTCGACTAAAAATTTTGTGTTTCCCTTAGAATTCATAATATCCTCCTTGTTTTGCGAAGCAAAATCCGAGCACCTCAAGCGAGGAGAGGATTGCCTCCTTGTTTTGCGAAGCAAAATCCGAGCACCTCAGGCGAGGAGAGGATTGCCTCCTTGTTTTGCGAAGCAAAATCCGAGCACCTCAAGCGAGGAGAGGATTGCCTCCTTGTTTTGCGAAGCAAAGTCCCAATGTGCATCTTTGATGCAATATGCCTCATGATGATGAAAGGACTTTCTTCTTTTTTAATTAAATATAGGGATAAAAATGAACGCTAAAATTAAAGAGACATCAAGGCTTGTTAGCAGCATGAATGTCTGACATCAGAATAAATACTTTGACTAATACAATCTGTCAGAACAGTTTGTTATGTAACCGCCATAAAGGTCGGTTCTTTTTAAAAGTATTTAAAATAAAATATAGTGAATAAAGCTGATGCATTTTCTTTAAAGAATAACGCTCATTAATATATTAGCACAAGTTATTAAAAAAAACAATGTAAATGAGAAATAATATGGTTGATTTTTCAAGTAATACACTATATACTATAACTATATAGTATGACTGTATAAGTAGATATAGAAAAGAAAAGAGGCATTTATGAAACTATTTTTAAAATATATAAAGCCATATGTTTATTATTATATTTTAGGACCGATTTTTATGCTGGTTGAAGTTGCGGGTGAGATTATCCTGCCATGGCTGTTGTCAAAGATTATTAATGTCGGAGCAGCCAGTCATGATGTAGGATATATAACAAGAATCGGGCTTGTCATGGTTTTAGTGGCAGTATGTATGGCGGTCGGAGGCGTGTTTGGTGCATGGTTTGCGGCTAATGCAGCCATGAATTTTGGTGCTGACCTGCGTATGGATTTATTTGAAAAGATACAGAAGTTTTCATTTAACAATATAGATAAGTTTTCAACAGGGTCGCTTATTACGAGGCTTACCAATGATATTACGCAGATTCAGAATATGATAATGCAGACACTCCGGGCGTGCCTTCGGTCTCCGGGAATACTTATAGGTGCAATAACTATGGCATTTGTAATAAGTCCATCGCTTGCTATTGTATTTATAATTGTAGTTCCTGTACTTGTTATTTCTATTATTATAATAATGAAGAAAGCATTTCCAAGATTTAAGGCTTTGCAAAACAGCATTGACAGTCTTAATTCGTGCGTTCAGGAGGGACTTGTCAACATTAGGCTTATTAAGTCATTTGTGAGAAAGGATTACGAGGAAAAGCGGTTTGATGAGCATAATAAGGATTTGTTTGATAAAAATATCCACGCCATGAATATTATGATTAAGTATCAGCCTGTCATGACGCTTGCACTCAATGCTACGACCGTTGCTGTTGTATGGTTTGGTGGCAATATGATTATAGGTGGGAAGATGCAGGTGGGTGACCTTACGGCATTTATTAATTATATAGTCCAGATTATGGGAAGTCTTACGATGCTTTCAATTGTATTTTTAAATTGGGCAAGAGCAGTCGCATCATTTAGAAGAGTAAGAGAGGTGCTTGAAGAAGAGATTGACCTGACAGATGATAATGCATTATATAAGGAAAGAAAAGTTGAGGATGGAAATATATCATTTAAAAATGTGTCGTTCAGATATTATAAGAACTGTGAAGAAAATGTCTTGTCGAATATAAGCTTCGATGTAAAAGCAGGACAGACACTTGGTATTATCGGTCCGACAGGAAGTGGCAAGACTACACTTGTGTCCCTTATTTCTCGTCTTTATGATGTTGATGCGGGTGAAGTATGTGTGGATGGAGTTAATGTCAAAGAGTATTCGCTTGATAATTTAAGAAATGGTATAGGCATGGTACTTCAGAAAAATACGCTGTTTTCGGGAGATATTTATGAAAATCTCAGGTGGGGCAATGAAAATGCAGATGAAAAAACGATTGCACAGGCAGCGGCAGACGCACAGGCTGATAAGTTTATAAGAGGCTTTAGAGAAGGATATAATACACAGCTTGGACAAGGTGGTTCTAATGTGTCTGGCGGACAGAAGCAGAGACTTTGTATTGCGAGAGCCTTATTAAAGCATCCTAAGATATTGATTCTTGACGATTCGACAAGTGCGGTTGATACTGCAACTGAAAAATATATAAGAGATGTATTATATGGAAAATATTCAGATATGACAAAGATAATTATTGCACAAAGAATTACATCAGTTATGGAAGCTGATGAGATTCTTGTCATAGATAATGGCTGTGTAAAGGGATTTGGAACACATGAAGAACTTTTAAAGACATGTCCTTTATATAAGGAAATATTTGATATCCAGATAAGTAAGGAGGTGGGATGATATGCCACCAATGGGCGGAGTTACCGGAGCCATGAAAGGAACCGGCGGGTCTATGGGAAAAAAGAAAGAAAGACCCAAGAATACTAAAAATACGATAATCCGTCTTTTTTCTTATATGAAAGAGACAAAACTTCAGCTGGCTGGTGCATTGTGTTGTGTTCTTGCGAGTACAGCCAGTACGCTTGCGGCATCTTATATGTTAAGGCCGGTGATTAATAATTATATTATAGGATTTAATGAAAATGGCGGTATAAAGAGTCTGGCGATGGCACTTGTTGTTATGGCATCGGTTTATCTTCTGGGAGTTCTGGCAACATATTTCCAGGCAAAGCTTATGTTAAAAGTGTCACAGAGAGCAATGTTTTCTTTAAGGCGTGATTTATTCGTACATATGCAGAAGCTTCCGGTATCATTTTTTGATATGAACAGCAAGGGTGATCTGATGAGTCGGTATACTAATGACGTTGATGTTGTAGGTGAGATGTTAAACAGCACGGCAGTACAGCTGTTTTCTGGGATAATGACGCTCGTCGGAACATTTGCGATGATGATATATACCAATATATGGCTTTCATTAATAACATTTGTCATGGCACCTGTTATTATTTATTCCGGCAGATTTCTTGTGTCACGAAGCAGGAAGTATTATGCGGCACAGCAGAAGTCGCTCGGTGCCCTAAACGGGTGCATAGAGGAGACGATAAGCGGACAGAGAGTTGTCAAGGTTTTCTGCCATGAAAAACAGGCAGTGGAAGATTTTAGAAAATATAATTATGACTTGAAAGACAAGCAGATAAAAGCACAGTTCTTTGGTGGAATTATGGGACCTGTTGTAGGAAATCTCGGACAGGTCAATTATTCGCTTACAGCTATGATTGGCGGTATTTTATGTGTGCTTAAAGGCTTTGACATCGGAGGACTTACGATATTTGTAACTTATGCAAGACAATTTTCAAGACCGATTAATGAGATTACAATGCAGATAAATACAATATTTTCTGCACTTGCTGGTGCAGAGCGAGTGTTTGATATATGTGATATGGAAGTGGAAGATGTAACGGGTGATATTCCTGACAATGTGAAAGGTGAGATTGTTATGGATGATGTTACATTCGGATATAGAAAAGATACTCCTGTACTGAAACATATAAGTCTTGTTGCGAAAAGGGACAAAAGATTGCTTTTGTAGGTTCAACAGGAGCAGGAAAGACAACAATAACTAATCTGCTGACAAGATTTTATGAAATATGGGAGGGTGGGATTACGCTTGACGGCAGGGATATAAGAACATTAAATATGGAAGAACTGCGTAAGAATATAGCACTTGTACTTCAGGACACACATCTTTTTACGGGAACAGTCATGGAGAATATAAGATATGGAAGGCTTGATGCATCTGATGAGGAGGTTATAGCAGCAGCAAAGACTGCCAATGCTGATTACTTTATACGTCATTTGTCAGAAGGATATGATACTGTGCTGGAGGGAGATGGCTCTAATCTCAGTCAGGGCCAGAGGCAGCTTCTTAATATTGCCCGTGCGGCATTATCCAAGGCACCGGTGCTTATAATGGATGAGGCGACAAGTTCAGTTGATACAATTACAGAGCGTCAGATTCAGGATGGAATGGACAGACTTATGTCAGACAGAACTACATTTGTAATTGCACATAGATTGTCTACTATAAGAAATGCGGATGCCATTATGGTTCTTGAGAATGGAGAAATTATAGAACGGGGAACACATGAGCAGCTTCTTGCAATGAAAGGAAGATATTACGAATTATATACAGGAAAAGCAGAACTAGATTAAAAATAATATGCACTGTTTAATAAATGATTTTTTGGGGAATAATGCTTTTGAAAAATCATATTAAAACAGTTAATTAAGGAGTGCATATATGAAATCCGGAAGCATTATTGAAGAAGTTACTGCAAGAGAAGTATTGGATTCAAGAGGAAATCCGACTGTTGAAGCGTGTGTAAAATTATCGGATGGAAGTGTCGGATATGGGATATCACCGAGCGGTGCATCAACAGGTATATATGAGGCACTGGAATTAAGAGATAATGATAAAAAAAGGTATATGGGAAAAGGTGTTCTTAATGCTGTAAAAAATGTTAATACAGTTATTAACGACACATTAAAGGGCATGGAATCTGGTGATATTTATGCCATTGATGCGGCAATGATTAAAGCTGACGGAACAAAAGATAAGTCAAAACTTGGTGCCAATGCAATACTTGCGGTGTCTATAGCAGCATCACATGCTGCGGCTGCGTCATTAAAGCTTCCTCTTTACAGACTGTTTGGTGGAATTGCAGCTGATACTATGCCTGTACCTATGATGAACATATTAAACGGTGGTGCACATGCGGGTAATACGCTTGATGTGCAGGAATTTATGATAATGCCTGTTGGTGCCGGGAATTTCAGGGAAGGGCTTCGTATGTGTGCTGAAGTATTTCACACTTTGAAGAGTATATTAAAAAAAGACGGATATTCGACAGCAGTTGGAGACGAGGGAGGATTTGCCCCTGACCTTGTAAGCGATGAAGAGGCATTGTCTTATATTGTAAATGCAATAGAAAAAGCCGGATATATTCCGGGAAAAGATTTTGCACTTGCAATTGATGCGGCAGCAAGCGAATGGAAGGGAAGTGTGTGTGGAGAATATGAGCTTCCTAAGTCAAAAAATACTTTTACTTCTGAAGAACTTGTTATACACTGGGAGCAGATAGTTGACAGATATCCGGTTATATCTATTGAAGATGCACTAGACGAAGAGGACTGGGAAGGCTGGAAAATGCTTACAAACAGGCTTGCACACAAATGTCAGCTTGTAGGAGATGATTTATTTGTCACCAATACTGAGAGGTTAAAAAAAGGAATAGAGAGCGGATGTGCCAATGCAATTCTTATCAAGCTTAATCAGATTGGAACCGTGTCTGAGACAATTGAAGCTGTAAAGATGGCTCACAAAGCCGGATATAAAGCGATTATATCCGCATCGTTCGGGTGAGACAGAAGATACGACTATTGCAGACCTTGCTGTAGGCCTTAATGCAGGCAGATAAAATGCGGGGCACCAAGCAGAAGTGAGAGAGTCGCAAAGTATAACAGGCTGCTTAGAATAGAGGATGAAATTAATGGAAAATATGGATTACAAATTACTGATAGATACGGCGGCACTGGCAGGAACGGTAATGCTTGAAAATGGTGCTGAAATTTACAGGGTTGAAGAGACGATAAATTATATTCTCAAAGTGTCAGGACTTAAAACAACACAGGCGTTTGTTATTTCGACTGGATTTATGATTTCTCTTGATGACCCTGATATTGACGCACTTACAGTTGTACGTCGTGTAAATAAAAGCACAACTAATCTTAATATGATAGCAAGCGTCAATGATATTTCAAGAAAGTTTTATAAAGGTGAAATTACGCTTGAGGAGGCTTTTTATCAGATAAAACACCTGAAAAGAAATGTATATCCATGGTGGCTTAAAGATATATGTATAATTCTTGGAGTTGCTTTTTTTACAGGTATGTTTGGAGGAAACTGGCAAGACATGTTCTATACAGGAATAGTGGGGCTATGTCTTGTCGGATGGCTGCATATTGGAAAAGTAACTGAATTTAATGATTTGATACAGGATTTGATTTCTTCCGTGATTATTTCGGTTATTGCATCGCTTTTTGTAAGATTTAATCCGCAGCTTCACCTTAATCATGTTATTGTTGGTGCAATAATGGTTCTTGTTCCCGGAGCCGCAATAACCAATGCTATACGTGATACACTTCATGGAGATTATGCGGCTGGAAATGCCAAAATTCTTGAATCATTTGTCCGTGCAGCAATGATTGCACTTGGTGTATATGTCGGATTTCTTATAATGGGAGGTGTTGTGAGATGATTATGCAGTGTATATTTGCCTTTTGTGCAATTATCAGTTTTTCAGTGATAAATGAAGCACCTAAAAAGTGCCTTTTTATAAATGGTGTTCTTGGAATGGCAGGCTGGGCAGTTTACTTATATATAGACAGAATTTCAACAATGCTTACGGCAACTTTTGTATCAGGGCTGGTACTTGCTGTTGCTTCACATATACTTGCAAGAATATTAAAGACACCGGTTACGACGATGCTTATTCCCGCAATTCTTACTATCGTTCCGGGAGCAGGAATGTATCAGACTGTCTATAATCTGTTTCTGTCAGACATGGATGGTGCATTATCAAGTCCTCGTATATACGATAGGTGCAGCTGGAGGATTGCTATTGCAATCTTTCTTGTTGATGCATTTAGTAGTTGCAATAAAGAAAAATTGTAAAAAAAAGACCGCAAACTGATTGATTATTACAATTAGCTTGTAATTAATTCAAAAAGTATTGCAAAAACATGTCGAAAAGTGTTAAATATAAGTAAAGATTTTAAATTTTCTAACAAAAAAAGTTGAAATCAAATTCGTGAGTATATGTTATTTGAGAGGTACATTATATAGGTGGCGGGGATGACTGAGACGATAAAAAATGATGACTACATATTTAATTATATTTCAAATAAAAGTATAAAGAATATAATGACCGATGAAATAAAGTATTTTTTCAGCGATAAAAGAAAAATATGCATGGTGAAAACAGACAATGAAAAAATTGAGTTTTATGGCAAAATTAGTGATATAGAAGCTGATTTGAGTAAAGTGCCATTTGTGAGGACACATCAGTCTTATCTGGTAAATTGTAAATACATAAAAAATACAAGCTATAATCATGTTGAGTTAATGGACGGAGCTGTTCTTCCTGTAAGTCAGTCAAAGAGGAAGAATATTTATAATATTTTTGGGAAGTACAGAAAGATAATAGAAGATAGTGATTATTAATTTAATTAATGTATGGTGAGGGAAATATATGAAAAGATGCAGGAAGCTTTTTTATTTAATACCGGCATTTGCGGTAATGATATTTGTTGGCTGTTCAAATAAAGGCAGATCGTCTGAAAATGTTGATTATGAATACAGTGATTACGTGTTTGATAATGATGCACCTCAGTATTATATGAGTAATAGCAGCACGGCGGCATCAAGCGGGTATTATTTTATAGGTGATGCTGCAATATCTACAGGCTCTGAAAGATTTTTGTATTATTTTGATATGGTTAATAAGAGTGTTATGCCTCTTTGTACTAAGCTTAATTGTGAACATAATTCGCAGGATTGTGATGCATATGTGTCTGATAAAAGCAGAGTAACCGGAGGTTTATGGTATTATAATAACCGTCTTTATATGATTGAAAGAACAGATGAGAAAGACCTGCTTGTTTCATATGATAAAACCGGACGTGACAAAAAGACAGAAGCGGTACTTTCGGTTAATGGAATGTCTGTTGTAAGCAGCAGGCAGAGAGCATGTTTCAGCCACGGAAAGCTGTATTATATTTTAACTTCCGAAAAGACGCAGTATCTGTATTACGTACAGGTTGGCACAAATACACAGCCACAGTTTATAAAAGAATATTCGACTGTATATGGTATAAGAGAGACAATTACATTGTATCCTGTTGGCAAAGGTATAAAAACTTGTAAGCGGCATTACAGATGTTACAAATGATTATATACTTGAGAGTATAGATATTAATAACAATAATGTGTCAAAAGTTTATGATTACATGTCTGACGGAAGTATTTTCAGAGGCGAGGCTGATGATTGGAATAATGGTGCATATATTGATGAATCGGGAAATATGTATTTTATTTCACTGACAGAAGATTCATATATACTTAATAAGATGAATACAGTTTCAAAAGATAATGAAGAGATATTTGTTATTGATTTATCACAGGACACAGGGAAAAAGGAAGCGTATACAGACTTTCTCGGAATTGATGATAAGTATATTTATATTCTTGAACGTGTTGATTTTTCCATTGTCGAAAATAGAAAAAATAAAGAATTAAAAAACAAACTTGATATATTGGATACAAAAGGAAATATTGTTGACGTTATAGAATTCACAACAAATGACGAGTATGCAAAAGAAAATCAAGTGGGAACAGAGGGGAATGGATTACAGTTTGATTTTTTTAACGGAGACAGCAGATATATGTTGTTTGCTGTAGAAGGATATTCTAAAACAGGGGTTGAATTTTCAGAACAGAATATAAAAAAATATAAAGAATGTGTTGAAAAGTTAAGAGGACAGCAAAAAACTGTTACAACATATTCTTATGCTGTTATTGACAAGAAAGATATAGGAACAGGAAATTGTAAGATTATTAATGTTACACCTTAGTTTTATATATGGGGAGTGAGGTGTGGTATATGGAAATTGTAAGAGTTTTTCGTAAAATTTGGGGCATTGTTATTGTTATATTGGTTATAGCTGCAGGCATGTGTATTTTTAAAACAAACAATGATAATGATAAAAAGGCATATGATTATTATAGCAGCCTGACTGATGAATATATAAGCAATCTTAATAAAATGTCACAGGACGAAGCTTATAAGTCTGTGTTTTCGGTGAGACTTGAAGATAACGAAGAAGCACAGTATATACGTCAGGCAAGGGCAGTCTTAAAAGATAAAATAGAATATGCACAAAATTATAAAAGCAAAGTAACGGATATGGCAGGATATGAAAAGATATTAAATAGCAGCCTGTATGCCGACGAGGATAATTTCGGAAGATTAAATGCAAAAAAATATGCAAAAGACATAAAAAAACTGGCGGATATGGATGTTACTCCGGCAAATACCGCAGCGATTGAGAAATTCATGGATTTTAAGGAAGGCTCTGTTATATTTGCCATAATGATTATAATGCTCGTTGCTATTTTTGTGGATGAGCGTGATAACCGCATGATTTATCTTACACATGCATCATCCTGCGGAAGAGTCAATCTTATATTAAAAAGATGTGGAATATTGTGTCTGTTCAGTTTTATATGTTCATATATTTTTAATACATTAATATACGGAATGTTTCTTTATATGTACGGAGGCATCGGGTATCTGAATGTTACGATACAAAGTTCACAGATGTTTTCAATGTTTCCGCTAAAAATAAGCATATGGCAGTTTTTTATCCTGTATTGTGCGATATTCGCTGTTGCAATGATATCTTTTGGTTTAATTTCGTATTTGTTTGTGAGTGTGTTTAAGAATTATAAGATTGCAATGGTTGTTATTCTTGCAATATTTTTATGTGAATATCTTTTATATAACAATATTGAAAAGAATAGTGCACTTTGTATATTACATTATGTAAATATTATTAATGTGATAATACCGCAATATTCGTATTTTATATATGAAAATTGGGGATATACGGGATTTATTGCCGATATAGCGGGGACAACATTTGTGTTGACGGCAGTTATTGCATGTATTGGTTTTTGTGGCATGCTTTTAACGGGATATTATATGTATCCGGACCGGAAACAGGGATTTTTAGATAAAGTATATCAGAGATTAAGAGAATTATGGCAGCAGATTTTTGGCAGAACTAATTCGGTTTTTATGGAATTTTATAAGTCATTTATAATTCAGAAAGGATTTATAATTCTTATTCTGGCAATATATCTGTTTGCAAATTGTAAGAGATATACAGAGGCGTTAATTATAGTAACAACAATTTATATCTTGTAAACTTTTATGATGAATTTTCGGGGCGGATACCTGATGAAGAATGTGATACATATATATCTGCTTTAAAAAATAATATAGATGAATTAAAAAAGATTGAAAATCTTACATATAACCAGAAAAAGTCTGTTTCAGATATGGAAAGTGCATATGCTGTCATGGTTTCAACTGTTGAACATGTAAGAAAAATCAGCAATGAAAAATCTATCAATGCAGTTATTGTAAAGCCGGATACTTATAATGATATTCTGGGAGAGCGTAATTATAATAATCAGGAGAGCATTAATCTTATTTGTATAATTGCAATTATACTGATGACTGCCGGGGATTTTTCATATGAAAGAAAATGTGGAATGTATGTACTTTCGAGAACATCAAAAAAGAGGAATATTACATGGATTAATAAGACTGTGAAAGTGGCATTGACAGCAGTTGTAATATGGGGGATATCATTAGCTTTTAATTACACTAATGAAGTATCTTTATATACATTTAACAATATAAATGCACCGGTTCAAAGCCTTATTACGTTTGCAGCATTTCCACTAAAAGTTTCAATCCGTGGGTATATGGCATTGTGTCAGATTATAAGGCTGATAATGTTTATTGTCATAGGATTTATGGTATTGGGAATTTCATTTTTTATGGATTATAAGAGGTCAGTTGCACTTTCCGTGGTAATTTTATTGCCACACGTTCTGTATATATTGAAAGTTCCATTTATGTATTATCTTTCTGTTGTAATACCGGTTGATTTTAACAGGTATTATATAAGGTTTGCAGGAGGCATAGGAATGTTTGTTATGCCTGTTATGATGATTATATCAGGGCTGGTTATTTATATTATTGCTCTGAGAAAATGGAGGGTATCATGAAAAAATTAATATTTATTATATGTCTTGCAATGTTTATGGTGACAGGGTGCACAAGTGGTAATGATAATAAACCAATGCCTAATTCACAGAAAGTCACAGATGCAGTCACGGACCGATAATGATAATGTGCCGTCAAAATCGGAATCGAAGTATATATGGGAAGAAGAGCCATTGTATGATAGCAATATTGATATGTCGGGAGCTGTTGATGAAACATTATCAAAAGTTATAAGCATATATAATGGCAATTCGGATGCAAAAGAATTAATTACGGATGATGTGAAGGCTGATATGACATCAATAATAGAAAAGTGGTATAATAACAAATTTTATAATGTCAAGAATATCAAAAAATCTGAAATGTTAAAGCTGGACATAGAATCATGCGACAAAGAGTTGGTAATGTGTGACGGCAGACCATATATTAAAGTTACATTCCGTGTTTCGGCAATGAATGGCGGTCTGCGTGGAGAAGATAAACTTAATGCCTTGCTTGACTGTTCAAATGACAGATATAGTGTGTATAAAATGTGGTATTATGGTAAGTATAGAAATACAAGTGGCGCGTTTTAAATAAGAGAATAAAAAAATATCAAAAACCTACTTGACAACTAGGAATAGAGGGAATATAATTCAAAACATAGCAATCATACTAAAACAGTAGGAATAAAAACAAGGAGAATTTGATATGAGTAAAATAGTTGAGAGTAGTTTGGAATTAATCGGTAAAACACCTCTTTTAAGAGCATCTAGATATGCAGCCAAGGCAGGTGCAACTGATGCGGATATATTAGTTAAGCTTGAATATCTTAACCCGGCGGGTTCAGTTAAGGACAGAGTAGCACTTGCAATGATTGAAGATGCAGAAAAGAAGGGGGAATTAAAGCCGGGGGCTACAATTATTGAGCCAACTTCAGGAAATACAGGTATCGGTCTTGCAGCAGTAGCTGTGGCAAAAGGTTACAGAGCAATTCTTACACTTCCTGATACAATGAGTGTTGAGAGAAGAAATCTTCTGGCAGCATATGGTGCAGAACTTGTACTTACAGAAGGTTCTAAGGGAATGAAAGGTGCTATTGCAAAGGCAGAAGAGCTCAAAGAGTCAATTCCGGGAGCAGTTATTCTGGGACAGTTTGATAACCCTGCTAACCCAGCAGTACACAAGGCAACAACAGGTCCTGAAATATGGGAACAGACAGATGGAAAAGTTGATATATTCGTTGCCGGTGTTGGTACAGGCGGAACAGTTACAGGTGTCGGCGAATACTTGAAGTCAAAGAATCCTGATATTAAGATTGTTGCTGTAGAACCTGCAACAAGCCCGGTTCTTTCAAAGGGAACACCTGGAGCACACAAGATTCAGGGAATAGGTGCCGGATTTGTTCCAAAGGTATTGAATACAAAGGTATATGATGAAGTTATTACAATTGAAAATGATGATGCATTTGAAGAAGGAAGAACATTTGCAAGAAGCGAAGGAATACTTGTAGGTATTTCATCAGGTGCCGCATTAAAGGCAGCAGACATTTTAGCCAAGAGACCTGAAAATAAAGGAAAGATTATTGTTGCACTTCTTCCGGATTCAGGTGACAGATATCTTTCAACAGCATTATTCAGCACAGCTGAGTAATCAGGCTTGACAAAACAGAATGAATTCGTATAATAATAAAAGAACTTTTTGTATGTGTATTTGAAAATACAGGTATGGTGGGGAGACCCTGGTACTGTGTATGGAAAGTATAGCGATGGGAGTCCGTGTTTCGGATTGAGAGGATGCATGTGAGCATCGACCGCCAATAATTTTAATAGCTGTTTTTGGCGTAATCGTTATATCTGGAAGTTCTATATTATGAGTGAATTATAATCAGCAGACATATTACAAAAAGATATGGTTTGCATATAAGCTGAACAAATTATAGAAGGTATTAAGGATACGTCGCAAGGCGTATCCTTTTTCAATTTGCAAAGCGTATTTCTCATAGCCGGTATACGTCTATACAGCGGAAAAGAGGAGAAACATGAACAAAAGTCAAAAATTAACAAAGCTTATTTTCCTTGCTATGATGGTGGCAATCGGCGTAGTAATTTCACCGATTCTTCGAGTAGAGGGAATGTGTCCTATGGCACATTTTATTAATGTAACATGTGCTGTTATGCTCGGACCATGGTATGCATTTATCTGTGCACTTGCAATCGGAATTATCCGTATGGCATTTATGGGAATTCCGCCACTTGCACTTACAGGAGCGATATTCGGTGCATTTTTTTCAGGTATGCTTTACCGTCTTTCAAAGGGTAAACTTATATGTGCATTTTTAGGAGAAGTAATAGGAACAGGTATCATCGGTGCAATAGTTTCTTATCCTGTAATGACATTATTCTGGGGAAAAACAGGTCTTACATGGTTTTTCTATGTTCCTTCATTTATCGCAGGAACACTTATCGGAGGAAGTATTGCATTTATTTTCTTAAAGCAGCTTCAGAAAGCAAAGCTTTTATCAAAATTCCAGACAGCACTTGGTTCAAATGTATATGAAGGTTCAGATGTTGTCACAAATGATGCAATTGGCATAGCATGTCTTGGATTTATCGGATATCTTGTAACAGTCGTAATTGTAAATAATTTTGTAGCAAATCCGACAGGTTTTGTTTCAATTATAAAATACATAGTTTTTGCTGTATTTATTATAGCAGCTGTGGTATTCTGGTTCGTGAAGAAACCAAAGAAGGAATCAAAAGAATCTTATGTATAATAAATGGAATGATGTAAAAGGAAAAATTGACAGCCAAAGTCCGCTTATTCATTGTATTACAAGCCCGATTGCAATTAATGACTGTGCCAATGCAGTGCTTGCACTTGGAGCAAAGCCTATTATGGCAGAACATCCGCTGGAAGTGGAAAATATAACATTAATGTCAAAATCACTTGCAGTAAGTCTTGCTAATATTACTGATGCAAGAGCGGAGTCAATTATGATTTCCGGTAAAGCAGCATGCAAAGCCGGTATTCCATCAGTAATTGACCTGGTTGGTGTTACATGCAGTAAAATGCGTGCAGACCTTGCAAAGAAATATATTACACAGTGCAGACCGGCAGTTATCAAGGGAAATGTATCAGAGATAAAGGCGGTATGTGGAATGGGATTTGATGCATCATCTGGAATAGATGTGTCAGATAAGGATAAGGTTGATTCAGCCAATCCAAAGTCAATAGAAGAGATGTCTTATATTGTTAAGAATTATGCAGCTGCTAATGGCTGTGTTGTTATGGCAAGCGGTGAGACAGATATTATAAGCGATGGAAAAGAAGTTTATCATATTTCAAATGGTTCATCCAGAATGGCAGATGTAACTGGTACAGGATGTATACTTAATTGTATAACAGCAGTATTTATGTCTGTTACAGATGCACTTACGGCTTGTGTGCTTGCAGCAGCAGTGCTTGGTATAAGTGGCGAACTGGCTGATGATTCCAGAGGACTTGGCACATATCATATCGGTCTTATTGATTCACTTTCCCTTATGGATTCAGAAAAGTTTTCGCAGATGGCGAAGATAAAAAAGTACAATAAATAACATTATTACGGTGTCATTTTCATAAAACCAGACATCATACATCCACCGGCAGCACCTGCCTGAAGAATTTCAGGCATACGTGCTGCCGTTATTCCTCCTATCGCATAGACAGGAAAATCTGCAATTTCAACAACACTTTTTAGAAAATCAAGTCCTCTTCCTGCAAGACCCTTTTTGCAGTCGGTCTCGTAAATATTACCGGCAAATGCATAATCTGCACCAAGTTTTTTGGCAAGAAGCATGTCTTCAACAGAGTGAACGGAAGTACCTTTTATCTTAAAAAATGAGCCTTTCTGCTTGTCAAGTTCTGACAATATATGCAGTGGGAGATGAATAAATGGGTGATTGCATTTTATTGCAACATCATAAAAATTGTGAAGGATAAGCATTACATTTTCATTATTGCATATTTCAATAGCTTTCCCGGCGTTCCTTTATTCAAGGATAAGTCCTTTTCACGGAGAACTATTGCTTTTGGGTGAAGCGATGCGATAAATTGTAATTGTTCAAAATAAGAAAATTCATCACAAAGATGTCTGTTAGTTATTGCAATCATATTTCATACACAATACCTTTACCTACTCTCTGGCAAAATTGTTATTGCGGCATGTTTCTTTATGGATTATAATGGATAAAATTATAAAAAACAACAGAATAGGAGATAATAAGTATGTATACATTTACTAAGGATTGTCTTATTGGAATAGAAGCAATAGATAAAGAACATGAGCAGCTTTTTAAGATGATAAACGATGCAGCAAAAATGCTTAACGATGGACAGGTAAGCGTTCCTGCCGTAAAAAATGTTGTTAATCATTTGAAAGATTATGCGGCAGAGCATTTTGCACATGAGGAAGCTTATATGGAAAAGATAGGTGACCCGGAGCTTGCACGAAAGTCAGAAAAAAGAACATGCTTCATTTGCGGCAAAAGTTGCCGGTGTTGATTTTGATTCAATGACAGATGAGGAGGCTGTAAAAGAGCTTACAGAACTTGTGAAATTCCTTGCAAAATGGCTTTATCATCATATTCTTGGCAGCGATATAATGATTGGCAAAATGATATCTGAAAAGCCGGCAGGTGCGGGAGACAATCAGAAAAAGAGCATGTTTGAATTTACAGATGAATACAAAACAGATATTGATTTTGTAGATGATGAACATAAAAAGCTTTTTGAGATTATTGAGCGTACATATGATGTAATTAATAATCCGTTTCTTGCAGATAAATATGATTCAATAGTTTCTATTATTGCAGAACTTAAAGATTATACAGAACTTCATTTTAAGGATGAAGAGAATTATATGGAAAAAATCGGTTATGATGGACTTGCAGCACAGAAACTTGCACATGAGTCATTTGTTGAAAGACTTGCAGAAATTGATATGGAAGAGGTTGATGACAGCCAGCATGAGTACCTCTGCGAACTTATAGATTTCCTTCTTGGATGGCTTAAAAACCATATTTTGAAGATGGATAAAAAAATCCCGGTAAAATAATAAATAGAACATCATTTTATGATAAAAACCGCAGCTCCGGAGTAAATACCGGAATTGCGGTTTTTGTTTATTTTATATATCCATTCTGCTTTAATGATTGTTCAATTTCATCAAGAATCTCTTCACTTGGAGCTTCGATAGTATGGAAATGTTCATTACATGTCACATTTTTAAGAAGTGATGAATTGCCGCTTTCCACATCTTTAATGAATCGGGCGACATCACGTCTTGAGGTAATATCGAGCTTTGCTTCAAAACGGCCGTATACATTGTGGTCAACAAATACATTGAGAACTTTGCCGCCTAAATCAACGATTAAAGAAAGCTCATCAGCAGTCTGGTCATCGCTGTGTGAAACTTTAAATGTGCGAGTAAAAACCTTTGGCTTTGGAGCGATAACATATCCGCGGTTTGTTGAAAGGATATCATTTCCTGAAGCACGAAGAAGAGCAATATCCTGTACAACTGCCTGTCTGCTCACGCTGAAATGATTAGCAAGAGCAGTGCCTGATACAGGAACAGGACTGTGTTCAATATAGTCTATTATTTTATTGCGACGTTCTTCTCCATTCATTTTATTTTTAACCATGCCTTTCTACATTTCTTCGTTATATAAATATTTCATGTAAAATAAAATTATATTCTGTGAAGATTTTTGAGGGAAATATCCATAATAGGTGCTGAATGTGTAAGTGCACCGCTTGAAATATAGTCTACGCCGATATTAATTAATCTGTCAATATTTTCTTTTGTTACATTTCCTGAACATTCTGTTTTTGCTCTGCCGTCTATTATTTTTACAGCTTCTTTCATCTGTTCAGGTGTCATGTTGTCAAGCATGATGATGTCTGCACCAGCTTCGACAGCTTCGCGTACCATGTCAAGATTTTCAGTTTCAACCTCGATTTTTCTTACAAATGGGGCATAGTCTCTTGCCATTTCAACGGCTTTTCTGACACTTCCGGCTGCACCGATGTGGTTTGTCTTTAAGGAGAACACCGTCGGAAGATTGTAGCGGTGATTGTATCCGCCGCCGACTGTAACGGCATACTTTTCAAAGATTCTGTTGTTTGGAGTTGTCTTTCTTGTATCGAGAAGACGGGTTTTGGAGCCGGAAAGCAGGTCGGCGATACTTCTTGTGTATGTTGCAATTCCGCTCATTCGCTGAAGGTAGTTAAGTGCAGTTCTCTCGCCTGACAAAAGGACTCTTATGTCGCCTTTTATGATTCCCATAAGCTGCTTTTGTAACTTTGTCGCCGTCTTTTACTTTCATATCAAATTCAGTATTTTCATCAAGGAGGCTGAACACACGCATAAATACATCAAGTCCGCATATTATTCCGTCCTGTTTGCATATAAGTTCAACTTCTCCCGGACATGCATCAGGCATTACGGCATTAGTTGTTATATCTTCACTTGTTATATCTTCAGCAAGAGCCTGCTGTATCAGATGGTCTGCATTTAATTTCATTGTTATTGAATTCATGGTAAAAATCCTTTCGTGCAATATTGGTATTTATTGTTATAAAAATAATATTTAAGCTGATTTTTTGGCATTTGTTTCATTTTTAGCACGTTCTATTTCATTTAAAACAGATTCGCGGTAGTTTGCAGCGATTTCTTCTTTATTAGTATAAAGTGATGTGTTGATATTATCAATTATAAAATCCGGGCACTGCAATGTATTGTCAAAATCCATGTCATTGACAGCACGTTTCGCAAATACAAGACTTTCAAGAAGTGAGTTGCTGGCAAGGCGGTTGGCACCATGTACGCCGTTGCAGCTTGTTTCACCGGCTGCATACAGGTTATTCATTGTTGTTTTACTCTTCATATTAACTTTTACGCCACCCATAAAATAGTGCTGTGCAGGAACAACCGGAATAGGTTCTTTTGTGACATCATAGCCTTCCTCAAGACAGTGCTCATATATATTAGGAAAATGATTTTGTATCACTGCTTCGTCAATAGGTGCAAGCGACAGCCATACGTGATTGCTGTTTTCCTTTTCCATTTCATTAAATATTGCTGCTGCAACAATATCTCTTGGCTGTAATTCATCTGTGAAACGCTCACCTTTTCCATTAAGAAGAACGGCACCTTCACCGCGGACGGATTCTGAGATTAAGAAACGTCTTCCGGGTTTTGAAGAGTAGAGTGTTGTAGGATGAATCTGTATGTAATCGGGATGCTCAAGTTCAATATTGTGATTTAAGGCTATTGCAAGTGCATCGCCTGTGAGCTGTCTGTAATTGGTTGAGTGTGTATACAGACCGCCGATGCCGCCACATGCCCATAATGTGTACGGTGCCGTTATTGCATAGAGAGTATCATTTTCACCGGCTGCAATGATGCCGTAGCATGTGTTATCTTTCTCGATGATATCAAGCATTGTAGTGTTTTCCATTATTGTTATGTTGGAACGGTTTCGTACCTGTGCAAGCAGTTTTGACGAGATTTCTTTTCCTGTTATATCTTCATGAAAAAGAATTCTAGATGTTGAATGTGCACCTTCTCTTGTAAATGCAAGACTGCCGTTTTCATTATGTTTGAAGTCAACCCCGTAACCTATAAGTTCACGGATTGTGTCCTGTGATGAACGAATCATTATATCTACAGCCTCAGGATTGTTTTCATAATGACCTGCACGCATAGTGTCTTCATAGTAGCTGTCGTAGTCATTATCGTTTTTTAACATGCATATACCGCCCTGTGCAAGAAATGAATCGCTTTCTTCGGCAGTTGATTTTGTTATCATGATTATGTTTTTATCCTCAGGAAGGCTGAGTGCTGCATACATTCCGGCAACGCCTGTGCCTGCTATAACTATATCTGCATTGATTTTTTTCAGGTTTGAATTATTCTGCATAATAATCTCCATTCTGCAAACGATTGTGTTAATGTCTGCTTATTTTGCAAGTTCGAGCATTTTATCAAGTGATGCAAGAGCTTTATCTTTTAAATCGTTGTCTAAGAAAATTTCATTTTTACCGGTTTTTAAGACATCAAGTATTTTTTCAAGAGTGACTTTTTTCATATTTACACATGTAGGAAGTCCGACAGTATAGAATGTTTTGTCAGGATATCTTTCTCTTAATTCGTATAATACGCCGCATTCTGTGCATATGATAAATGAAGCGGCTTTGCTTTCTCCGGCATACTTTATAATTCCTGATGTACTGCCGATGAAGTCGGAGAGTGCAAGCACGTCCTGTGTACATTCAGGGTGGGTAAGAACTTCGGCATCAGGAAACTTCTTTTTACATTCGGCAAGTTCTGCGGCACTTATGCCTTTGTGGATAGGACAGAATCCCGGATTGAAAATGAAGTTTTTTTCAGGAATCTGGCTTGCAACATATCTTCCGAGATTTTCGTCAGGTATAAAAAGAATGTTTTTATTATGGAGTGCTTTGACAACTTTTACAGCATTTGCGGAAGTTACACACACATCAGAGTGGCTTTTTAAAAGTGCAGTTGAGTTTATATAACAGACAACGGCAATGTCATCATATTTTTCTTTTACTTTTTCTATGTATTCAACAGTTGCCATATGTGCCATCGGACAGTCAGCATGACTGTCGGGCATAAGTACTGTTTTTTCAGGGTTTAAAAGCTTTGCACTTTCGCCCATGAATGACACACCGCTTAAAACGATAATATCGGCATCAGTCTCCTTTGCAACTTTGCTTAAATAATATGAATCACCTGTATAATCGGCTACTTCTTTGACATCATCATCGACGTAGTAGTGAGACAGAATGACTGCATTTTTTTCTTTTTTAAGACGGTTGATTTCTTCAATAATATCCATAATTAAATAAAGCCCCGGTAATGAGGCGGCCTCCTTTGGTATTTGCTAAAATATTACGTGAGATTATAGCATAAGACTTTACATGTGACAAGACACATGTTAAAAAATATCTTTACATAAAGTTTACACCGGAGTATTGGAGGTAAATGAAAAGCTACTTATTAATATAATTTTTAGTTGTGGTAAAAATATTTTTATTATATAATACTAACATGTCTGTGTATGCAGACACGGCACTGGCCCGGCGTTATAATTTTAATTTATAATTTAAAATGGAGATATAATATGCAATATACGTTTATTCAGTTGATATTTTTATTTTTTGTATACTCTTTCCTCGGATGGATTTTTGATATGACAGTGGCTGCGATCAGATATGGAAAGATTTTAAACAGAGGATTTCTTAATGGACCACTCAGTATCCAGTATGGAATTATTATGATTATAGTTCTTCTTGATATTAATGATTTGTGGGATTATCCACTTTATCAGTTTATTACATGTATGGTTATTGTATTTATGACGGAATATGCGTCAGGTGCAATTTTGAAGAGAATTACAGGAAGACGTTTCTGGGATTATTCTGATATGAAGCTTAATGTTGGTGGATATACATGTGCATTCAGCGTGCTTGGTTGGGGATTTACGGCAGCAGTTACTGTATGGCTTATCAATCCGCTGGTGTGCATTGTCTATTCGCTTATTCCTGTAAATGTTGTAAAAGTTCTTGAGATTATTGCGATAGTTGTGTTTTTAATTGATTTGTTTGTGACAGCAGCAACTATGTTAAAATGGCATTATGCAGGCGGAATATATGGTAATGTGGCTGACACGCTCAAAAAGACAAAGAGCACGCTCGGAAGAAAAACATATGAAATTATTTCAAGGCGTATGTATAAAGCATTTCCTGAGCTTATAGGTCAGGAAATTAATGACGAAGTAGGTTTTGGAAGGACTAAGGACAGAATATTTGCAAAGGGGCTTTGCATAGATAAGCTTGTGTGGATATTTTTTGTTAGTGCATTAATCGGAGACTGGGTTGAGACTGTGTTTGTGTGGGCTACTTCCGGTGTATTTATGAGCAGAAGCAGTCTTATATACGGAACATTCAGTATTGTATGGGGTCTTGGAGGTGCATTGGCAACTGCCATGCTTTATCCTTTAAAGGATAAGAATCCGCTTTTTATATTTGCAGGAGGCTTTTTCCTCGGCGGAGTTTATGAATATAGCTGTTCTGTTTTTACGGAAGTTGTATTCGGAACAGTATTCTGGGATTACAGCCATCTTCCATATAATATTAACGGAAGAGTGAATCTTCTTTTTTGCGTATACTGGGGAATAGCGGCAATAGCATGGGTAAAACTTCTATATCCGGCGGCAAGCTTTTTACTTGAAAAGATACCACCTGTTGCGGGAAAGATAATGACATGGATTATAGTTATATTTATGGTGCTTGACATGGCTGTTTCAGGTGCAGCGATAAGCAGATATGTCTCAAGAAAAGCCGGAGTTGAAGCGTCAAATCCTGTTGAGCATATGTGTGACAGCATTTATAAGGATAAGCTGATAGAAAGAATTTATCCTAATATGAAGATTCAATAAAGAGTATAAAAAAGCCATGCAGTGTTGTAATTCATGGATTACATTCCAAAGTTACATCATGTGCATGGCTTGCTTTTTATTTAATTTACAGATAGAAACGTCCGGATGCTCCGCATGGAAGCACAAGTCCGTTAGATGTTACAGGCAGTCCGACCTCCTGAGAGTCAACATGACCGTTAAATTTCTTTAATTCGGTATTTAAAAGATAACTTAAAACTGCAGGCTGAAGTCCTGTCGTGTATGAGTTGATAAGGAAAAATAAAGGCTTGTCTGTAAGAAGTCCGGCACACTTAGATACAAGCGGATGGATTGCATCTTCTATTTTCCAGATTTCACCCTTAGGACCGCGGCCGTAAGATGGGGGATCCATAATAATTGCATCGTAGTGATTGCCACGTCGGATTTCACGTTCTACAAACTTGACACAGTCATCTACAATCCAGCGTATCGGCTTATCCGAAAGTCCGCTTGAAGCGGCATTTTCCTTAGCCCATGTCACCATGCCCTTTTGAAGCGTCTACATGTGTTACGGCTGCACCGGCAGCAGCACATGAAAGTGTTGCACCGCCTGTATAAGCAAAAAGATTTAAAACCTTGATTGTTCTTTCAGGGTCTGCAGCTTTTGCATCTGATATAAGTTTGCCAAACCAGTCCCAGTTAGCGGCCTGTTCAGGGAAAAGGCCTGTGTGTTTGAAGCTGAACGGCTTCAGGTTAAATATTAGAGGCGTGTCAAATGAAGGACTGTTATATGAAATCTGCCACTGTTTTGGCAAATCAAAGAACTCCCAGTCGCCGCCGCCTTTGGCACTTCTGTGGTAGTGGGCATTCATATGCTTCCAGCCTTTGTTAGTCTTTGGAGTATTCCAGATAACCTGTGGGTCCGGTCTTACAAGTATGTAATCTCCCCAGCGTTCAAGTTTTTCTTTGTCAGATGTATCTATAACTTCATAATCTTTCCAGTTTTGTGCGATAAACATAAAATTTATTACCTTTCATTTTATAAATAATACAAAGTATACCGCTATCAGTATACATTAAAATAATCATTTGCACAATCAGAACGATATTTTTTATAAAAAATTTGCAGACATGTAAGTCATTATGATATAAAATAAAATACACAAAGAAAAATTACTTCGCATAAACAAAGAGAAGATACAGGGATTCTGCATAGATAACTGCATTTCTCTTGCAAAAAATAGTAGGAGGGACATTTTGAATTTTAAGAATTATAAACGTGAATATCTGATGAAAGACATAATATCAGGTATTATAGTTGCACTTATATCAATCCCTATTTCCATGGGATATTCCCAGGTAGCAGGGCTTCCTGTAGTATATGGTCTTTATGGTTCGCTTTTTCCTGTAATAGTGTTTGGACTTATCTCTTCATCACCACAGTTTGTATTTGGTGTTGATGCGGCTCCTGCGGCACTTGTCGGCGGAACAATAGCAACGCTTGGAATTGCATCAGGAAGTGAAGAAGCGATGCGGGTTGTGCCGGTCATAACATTCGTTACTGCGTGCTGGCTTCTGCTTTTCTTCTTAGTAAGGGCGGGAAAGCTTGTTAATTATATATCAAAGCCTGTGCTTGGCGGATTTATATCGGGAATCGGATGTACAATCATACTTATGCAGGTTGCAAAGCTTTTTGGGGGAACAGCCGGAACAGGTGAAGTATTTGAACTTGTAAGCCACATAATCTCACAGCTTGGAAGTTTTAATCTGCTTTCACTCATTATGGGTGTGGGTACGGTTGCTGTTGTGCTTATAAGCAAAAAAATATCAAAAAAGTTTCCAATGTCAGTAATTATGATGCTTGTCGGTGCATTGTCCACTGCAGTATTTCATGTTGACAGATATGGTGTCAAACTGCTTCCTAAGGTTGAGCCGGGGCTTCCAAAGTTTAAAATGCTTGATTTTTCGGTATTGTCAGAACATCCGGCACAGATTATAACACTTGGTCTTACGGTTGCACTTGTAATTGTGTCATCTACACTTTTAACTGCGTGCAATTATGCAATAAAAAATGATTACAAAATACAAAATAACAGAGAAATTCTTGCATATTCTGTCTCTAATTTCTGTGCCGCATTTAACGGATGCTGTCCGCTTAACGGTAGTGTATCAAGAACGGGTATTGCAGAGCAGTTTGGCGTTAAATCACAGATGATGTCTCTTGTAGCTGCTGTGACAATGCTTCTTGTTCTTATGTTTGGAACAGGATTTATTGCATATCTTCCGGTTCCGGTTCTTACAGGTATAGTTATTGCGGCACTTATAGGAATTCTTGAATTTGGAATGGCAAAGAAGCTCTGGAAGACTGATAAAGTAGAGTTTGCAATATTTACGGGAGCATTTCTTGGTGTTCTTATCTTTGGAACTATTTACGGCGTTATAATTGGTATTGTGCTTTCATTTGTTTCAGTTATTATAAAGGCGTCGGTTCCTCCGAGAGGACTTCTGGGTATTATTCCGGGACAGAACGGTTTTTATGATATGGAGAGAAACCGTAATGCACATGCTGTAAAAAATACTGTTATTTACAGGTTCAGCGGTACTTTGTTTTTTGCAAATATCAATGTTTTTGTAAATGATATAGAAAAGGCGGTAATGCCTGACACAAAGCGGGTTATAGTTGATGCCAGCGGTATTGGAAGCATTGATATAACCGCGGCAGACAGACTTGTGCTTCTTGCAGGAAAGCTTGAAAACAAAGGAATAAAATTTTACATAACCGAGCATGTCGGTGCAGTAAATGATCTGTTAAGAAAGCTTGGAGCCGGTGAGCTTATTGAAAAAGGTGCTGTGCGAAGAACTATTTCATTAGCTTTAAGAGACGCCGGAGTAGTTAGACCATATCCGCTTGAAGACAGGGATGGCATGACTCCTATGGACACAGTGCTTGAGAGCAATGATGAACTTGCCGAGTTTGAATGGGCTTTCGGGGATGATGCTGATGAACGGATGGAAAAACTTGCACTTGAAGTTGCCGGAAAAGTTGCTGATGGCGATATAGATGAAAAAGGTATTATTAAAGATGCTGAGCAGCATGCGTCATGGGGACGTATCGGTTTGTTTGATGAAGATGAACTTCTTGACAGACTTGAGATGCATCTGTCAGAAATAGCACAGCGAGGACATCATGATCCAAAACAGCTTGAGGAAAGGATTGAAGAGAGACGTGCTGTTGTTGAGAAGAAGCTTCAGAGCCTTAATCCGGAAGCTATCAAGGCACTTCATGAACACAGAAGAAAGATGGCAGCACATTTTAAAAATGTCAACCCTAAGGCTTATGAACATATGATACAGGTAAGAAAAGAGCATATAGAAAAGCTTGAAAAGAGTGATCCAAAACTCGCAGAGAAATTAAAGGAACTTTATAATCACGGAGAAGACAGTGAATCATGAATATTTTAAATGCAGAAAAAATCAGTAAAACATATGGTGAAAAGGTATTGTTTGATAAAGTCGTGCTTGGCGTAAATAAAGGCGACAAAATAGGCGTTATCGGCGTAAATGGTACAGGAAAATCAACATTTTTAAAAATTATTGCAGGAATTGAGGAACCTGACGCGGGAGAAATTGTTTCTGGGCGTGGAGTTACAGTGTCATATCTTGCACAGGCACCGCAGTTTAATCCTGGTGATACGATTGTGGGTTATGTTATTAAAGATAAAAATAATGCGAGTGAAGCTGAGGCAAAGACAATACTTACAAAGCTTGGAATAACTGATTTTGACGCTGCGATCAATACTCTTTCCGGCGGACAGAGAAAAAGGATTGCACTTGCAAGAACACTTGTGTCACCTGCCGAGGTTCTTATACTTGATGAGCCAACCAACCACCTTGACAGTGATATGGTTATATGGCTTGAAGAATATATTAAGAAATTCAAGGGCGAACTTATAATGGTAACGCATGACAGGTATTTCCTTGATAATGTAACAAACAGGATTGTTGAACTTGACGGTGGCAAATTATATGGTTACGATACAAATTATTCTGGGTTTCTTGAGTTAAAAACCCAGCGTGAGGAGATGGAACGGGCGACGGAAGCTAAACGTGCCAATATTTTACGTCGTGAACTTGAATGGATAAGACGCGGCTGTCAGGCACGTTCGACAAAACAGCAGGCAAGAATTGACAGATATGAAGATATGAAAGAAGCGTCAAGGCAGGCAAGAGCGAGCTTTGAAAATAAAGCACTTGAAATGAATTCTGTAAGCACGCGTCTTGGCAAAAAGACTATAGAATTGTCATATATATGTAAAAGCTTTGGAGAAAAGAAAGTGATAGATGATTTTACATATATTTTTCTGCGTGATGACAGAATCGGCATAATCGGAAAAAACGGATGTGGCAAGTCTACTCTTATGAAGATAATAACAGGCAATCTTAAGCCTGATTCAGGCAGTGTGGAGATTGGCGATACTGTAAGAATTGGCTATTTTATGCAGGAAAATGAACCTCTTGATGAAAAGATGACTGTTCTTGAATTTGTAAGAAGCATAGGAGAGTATGTGACAACAGCTACAGGAAAAGCTACTGCTTCGCAGATGTGCGAGAAGTTTCTTTTTGGACCAAAGAGCCAGTGGACACCAATATCCAAGCTGTCCGGCGGCGAGAAGAGAAGGTTGTATCTTTTAAGCGTGCTTATGAGTGCACCTAATGTCCTTATACTCGATGAGCCGACTAATGACCTTGATATTGAGACACTTGAAATATTAGAAGATTATCTTGATGGATTTGCAGGAATAGTTATAGTGGTTTCGCATGACAGATATTTCCTTGACAGAACTGTTGACCGTATCTTTTCATTTGAGGGTGGTGGCAGATTAAAGCAGTACGAGGGTGGTTTTTCGGATTATTATGAGAAAAAACAGGCAGAAAACGGTATTGCATCTGATGGTGCTACGCAGTCAGTAAAAGAAGCTGTATCTGGTGATACGACATCTGCAAAACCTAAAAAGTATTATAAGGAAAGAGAAAACAAGCTGAAGTTTACATATGCCGAGCAAAAAGAATATGATACGATAGATGATGATATTGCATTACTTGAGTCAAAAATTGAGGAACTTGATGGTGAGATTGCAGGTGCTGCAACACAGTACAGCAGGTTGAATGAACTGATGCAGGAAAAAGCGGATGTTGAAGCACAGCTTGAACACAAGATGGACAGATGGGTGTATCTTAACGACCTTGCAGAAAAGATAGAAGCCCAGAAGCAGAATTAAAAATTTTCAAAAATAAAATTATATATAATATCAGAAACCGGTCGTAAAGTCAGTAAAATCTGGCTTTTGCGGCCGGTTTTTAAATGTTAAAAAAATATAAACATTTTACAACTAAAAAATAAAATACTTCGTATATAGATTTAGAAGAGCAAAATTCAATCTGCAATTTTAAAATCTTTAAATTGTATGGGGAGTTTAAAGGGAAAAGAGGTATTTATGAAAAGAAGGTTTTTAATCAGGGGGAGTTGTCTTGTTCTTGCAATCGGGATGATATTAGCAGGAACGGGATGTGAAAAACGTAAAAGAGTTCCGGAGGATATGACACTTGGTGACGAATATCTTGAAAAGATAGTGTTGGCGTCGGATGTTGAGGAGAGAGATTTTGAGGAAGACGGCATCAGGTATCATGAGTTTAAGACAAAGAAAATGATTGTCACATATCCATTGATTGAAAAAGAGGTTAAATCGGAGACGGAAATCAGGCAGGAATCATTTTCACTGAGAACGGATAAATCTTTTTTTATTGGTGACAGGTCATTTGATTACAAAAAGAGAACCTGCTGGTATAAGTATGTGGCACTGCCGTATGTGGACAGAGACGATAAGATGGTAAAAAAAGAGTATTCATTATATAACGCAAAAGGTTATATTAAACAGCTCGGGGATTCTTATAAGGAAACTATTGATAAGATAGGAATTTCAGAGGCTGATGATATTTTTAAGGTAAATGGGACAGACAAACAGATTATGCGGCTTGGTTTGCCTGGGAGAGACAATAATGGACACGACAAGACCCAAAAGAGACATGACAAGCAATAACACATTTACACATTATACGTTTTACGAAGTGGAGTTTGACTGAGGTGTATCACAAAATGACGAAAGGCGGGGCTGATTTATGAATAAGAAGCTTTCAAAACTTTTTTACAGAGGGATGTGGCACAGAAAAAAAGAAGTAGCTGGTGTGTGTATAGCGACAATGCTGGCATCATTTTTTATAACATGTATATTGCTTTTTCAGGAAAATATGTATCAATGGCAGGTGGCGGAGAATTTTATGAGATTCGGAAGCTGGTTTGTAATGCAAAGCGGTGGAGAGCCATACAATACCTTGAAAGATAGTATTTATCTTGATGAACCTGTAGAAGCCGGAGTATACGGTACAATTTATAACAGAAACTGGGATAAGGCAAGAGGGTGTATAGGTTACATGACACCTGAGTTTATGGAACAGGCTAATATAGAACTTGATAAAGGAAGATTGCCTGAAAATGAAAATGAGATAGCCTGTGACTGGACGACACTCGCAAAACTCGGATATAACGGTCAGTTGGGACAGGAAATAGTAATAAAATATTATCAGAATGACAATAAAAGCCGTGAGGACCCGGAAAGACAGGCTGTATACACACTTTGCGGTGTGTTCGGAGATTATTCAGATGTATGGGAATACGGAAAATATATCCCATGCGGAGTAATAACGAAGGAAGCGTGTGAACAGCTTGATTCAAAAGAATCCAAAGTGTGGCTGTACAGTCTTAAAAATACAGTAAGAAATAAGGATTACAACAGTATTTATAATGAACTTCAGGGCAACATAACATCAAAGATTTTCTATAATACAAGTGTGTATGATTTTGAGGCGTGGGGACCGAAAGATATTTATAATTATATTTACATACTTGTAATGATAATCGGAGTTGCATCCCTTACTTATCAGGTTATAGGTTATCAGCATGGCAGAAACAGATTTTATAAAAGAATACAGCTTATAGGTGCGTCAAAAAAACAGGTACATATGATGCGTCTTGTGGAAAATGTCACAATACTGGTTGCTGCGGGTGTGCTTGGAAGTTTTATTGCAATGTTTGGAGCGAGAGCTTTGTGCTGGTATCTTGAGTGGTATAAAGGAATTTCATTTTTTAAGATTACAGCGGCCATTATTTTTAAATGTATTCTGACTATATTAATTGCAATTGTTATGTCAGAGCTTGTCAATGTAAGCATGATTAGGAAAAGTTCAGGTGTCTGGACAGAGAGTTCAAAGAAGAAAAGCAAATCAAAAGTTTCTTATAATTATAAAGGAAAGCTTACAAAGAATAATCTTACATGGCAGATGCAGGTAAGAATATCAAGAAGCAGTGGATTGGGACAAAGACTTGGTGTCCGAATTTTCTCGCTTGGTGTCATGGCGGTTATAATTTTTTGCTTCCTTAATATAAGTAATGCAGTTAAAGATTATAAGTCTATTGAGAACATGTATGATATGACGGGTTTCCAGCAGTCAGACAGGAGCCTTGAATATACACTTCCAATGACTACAAAGTATTCTTTAGAAAATTATATAGACAACAGCAATATGGATACAATGAAGTATCTTCTTCAGAAACAGGTACCGCTTATTACAAGAGATGAGTATATCACAAAAGAGCAGGAGAGTAACGAAAAAGCAAAGAACGGCATATATACTTCTGTAAAATCTAATGAAGAGGTGGTAAGACAACTTGATATAACAGTACATGATATATATTGTAAACCCGGAAATACAAGTCTGTTAAAAGGAATAGATAAATCATTTCTTGATAAAGTAGAACAGTTAAATGGAGTAGAGAGCATAACATATTCATGTTTTGAGTCTATGCGTAACTGGACCTGGGATAGTATGGATTATGAAAAAATGGGGGCAAGACGTTTTTCAAAATCTTCATCCAATTCAAAAGATAAAATGACGGGATATGCAGATAAATATCTTTATACAACATATTATCTTGATGCGGACGAAGTATTATATGACCGATTAAAACAGTATGCAGGAAGCGGATTTGACTATGATTCATTTGCGGACGGAGAAAAGATAATTGTGTTTGTTGATAAGAATCCATATAAGCAGTATGACGATTCTATAAAGGAAGGAAGTAAAATAAACTTTCACTATTATAATGTGCTTCTTCCGGGAGCGGATAGAAAGATGTCGTCAAGTTCTTATTTTAATATATTTGATAGAGGTAAAGATGATGTAGAATATAATTTCTTTTACGATGCTGCAATTGAAAAACATCTTGAGGATAAGATATATGACTATCAGCTTGTGACATCAGAAAGAGGAAGAACTTATCGGAGTTTATTAAGAACAGAATATGGGGCTTCATCAGAATATCTCGGTCTGGAATATGATATGAAATATGGTACATGCGTATCACCTGAAGCTGCAGGAGTTGTGTATGTGACTGATGAAATAAAAAATGAACTAAAAGACATTATTCCGGATTTTGGATATTATACAGCAGTTGCATCCAAGAAACTCGCTGAGTCAGAATGTGAAAAACAGAATGAACTTCTTGAAAAAATTTACGGCGAAGAATTGCCGGAAGAATTGAAGTGTGAACTTAAAGATAATACATTTACAATAAAATATAATATCGCTGCTTCTTATTCAGCAACTGATAATATTGTACAGATTTACTGCAAGTCAAATGATGTAATATTTACAACCAATTCTGAACTTAAAAGTGAGTACCGCACGAATGTGCTTAATGCATTTCTTGAATACGGCATAACAATGCTGGCGGTAATTATAATTAATCTTCTTATTATAACGGTGCTTACAAAGAACCGGATTGAGAACAGGACTGACAAAATAGTACTGTTAAAAAGGCTGGGGGCAGGCAGGTCGAGAATTGTCCGTATATTTATGATAGAAGTGTTGCGTGAATCGCTGTGGTGCGTATTTACGCTTCCACTTCAAATGATAATTCAGTTTATTGTATACAGAAGTCAGATTAAGAAAATATAAAGGAGTTGTGGCTATTATGGAAAATATAATTTTAAATGCAGCAGGAATTTCAAAAACATACCATGCAGGTTCGGTTGATGTAGAGGCTTTGAAGAAAAGCGATGTATTATTTAAAAAGGGGGAGTTTGCGGCTATAGTTGGAAAGAGCGGTTCGGGCAAGTCTACACTTTTAAGGATAATAGGAACTATGGACAGACCTGATGAAGGAACTGTGGAAATTGAAGGGATGAATGTGTTTGAGATGAAAGATAAACAGCTTTCAAAGTTCAGGCGTGAGAAGATAGGCTTTATATATCAGGATTACAGCCTGTTTCCTGAATTTACAGCGTATGAAAATATTGTAGTTCCGGCCTGCAAAATGCATAACGCAGAAGAGATTGATGGAATACTTGAATCACTTGGAATATCACATTGTAAAGGAAAATATCCTCACATTGCTGGTGCGGCAAATAGTGCACAGGCGCGCAATTGCCACGCACCCGGCTGTAATATTTGCAGATGAACCTACAGGCAATCTTGATGCCGAGAGTGCAAAAATAGTTGCAGATATGCTTTCAATGGCATCAAAAAAATATAACCAGACAATAATAATGGTGACGCACGATATGCAAATGGCAGACCATGCAGACAGAGTTCTTACAATTGTAGACGGCAATGTGAAAGAAGGAAAATTATATTAAGATTGTACTAAAAAAAGAACAATAAAATTTATTGATTTTATCAAACTTATCATGTATACTATCACTTGCTGTGACATTGATAGCGTAGAAGCGTGAGGTTGCTGCCGCAAGGCAGGTTTTCCGTGGAGCGAATGTCAAGGCCGGTATTAACCGGCAGATGAACCTGGCGACAAGTCACTGTACAAATATTAATCATCTGCATGAGCAGAGCGTACGACACGAATATTGAGATGAGATACCTCGATACGCGTGTACAGTCACCGCTTGTCGTACTTACATTATAAAGTGCGAAAAGGAGGCGACTTTTTTTATGGCAAATCAGGTAATAAGAATTACACTGAAAGCTTACGATCATCAGTTAGTTGATCAGTCTGCGAAGAAAATCATCGAAACAGTTAAGAAAACAGGAGCTCAGGTGAGTGGTCCGGTACCTCTTCCAACAAAGAAGGAAGTTGTTACAATTCTTAGAGCTGTTCACAAGTACAAAGACTCTAGAGAGCAGTTTGAACAGAGAACTCATAAGAGACTTATCGATGTTTTAACACCTTCACAGAAGACTGTAGATGCATTATCTAAGTTAGAGATGCCAGCTGGTGTATTCATCAATCTTAAGGTTATGAACTAATCATTCCTTAAACTTTTTTTCATTATTTTTAAGAGCATTAATCCTAAGGGTTTAATATAGAAGCAACTTGGCAACAGTGGTGCAGGTTCCACTTATATTAGCTGTTCTAGGATGACAGGATGCCTGTGCTATGTATCACATATCATCTTGTCCGCTGTAGATTAAAACAGGAGGAAGATCAATGAAGAAAGCAATTTTAGCTACAAAAGTCGGAATGACTCAAATCTTCAATGAAGACGGTGTTTTAACACCTGTAACTGTTCTTCAGGCAGGTCCTTGTGTTGTTACAAGTTAAGACTGTAGAAACGACGGTTACGATGCAGTTCAGGTAGGTTTCGCTGATATTAAAGAAAAGTTAGTCAGCAAGCCTGTTAAAGGACATTTTGACAAGGCAGAGGTTCCTTACAAGAGATTTGTAAGAGAGTTCAAGTTTGAAAATGCTTCAGAGTATTCAGTTAAAGACGAAATCAAGGCTGATATCTTTGCTGCAGGAGACAAAGTTGACGCAACTGCTATTTCAAAGGGTAAAGGTTTCCAGGGCGCAATCAAGAGATTAGGCCAGTCAAGAGGACCTATGGCTCACGGTTCTAAATTCCACAGACATCAGGGTTCAAACGGATCAGCAACAACACCTGGTAGAGTATTCAAGGGAAAAGGAATGCCTGGACATATGGGTTCAAAGAGAATCACAATCCAGAATCTCGAAGTAGTAAGAGTTGATGTTGAAAACAACGTAATCTTAGTAAAGGGTGCAGTACCTGGACCTAAGAAATCATTAGTAACACTGAAAGAAACAGTAAAAGCTGCTAAGTAGTTTTTGCTAAGGAAGGAGGACCACACAGATGGCAAACGTATCTGTTTACAATATTGAAGGCAAAGAAGTTGGTTCAATCGAATTAAATGATGCTGTATTTGGTGTTGAGATTAACGAACATCTTGTACACATGGCTGTAGTAAACCAGCTTGCAAATAATCGTCAGGGAACACAGAGCGCAAAGACACGTTCAGAAGTTTCTGGTGGCGGAAGAAAACCTTGGAGACAGAAGGGAACTGGTCATGCAAGACAGGGTTCTACAAGAGCTCCACAGTGGACTGGCGGTGGCGGTAGTATTCGCACCAAAGCCAAGAGATTATTCATTCAAGATGAATAAGGAAAGAGAGATTGCTCTTCTTTCAGCTTTAACTTCAAAGGTTGCTGACAACAAGATTGTTGTTCTTGATGAGTTCAAACTTGATGAAATCAAGACAAAGAAATTCGCAGAAGTTATGAACAACTTAAAGGTTTCTAAGGCACTCGTAGTTCTCGAGGGCGAGAACAAGAACGTTGTTCTTTCAGGAAGAAATATTCCTACAGTTAAAGTTTCAGCTACAAATGAGATTAACACATACGATGTATTAAAGTATGAAACATTAGTAGTTACTAAGGCTGCTGTTGAAAAATTAGAGGAGGTGTATGCATAATGGCAAACGTACAGTATTATGATGTAATCCTCAAGCCTGTTATCACAGAGAAATCAATGGCTGATATGCAGAAAGAAGTATACATTCTTAGTTCATACAGAAGCAAACAAGTCTCAGATCAAAGAAGCTGTTGAAAAGATGTTTGAAGGCACAAAAGTTGCTAAAGTAAACACAATGAACAGCGTTGGTAAGAAAAAGAGAAGAGGCAGAACAGAAGGTACAACTTCTAAGACTAAGAAGGCAATTGTACAGTTAACAGCTGACAGAAAGGAAAGAAATCGAAATCTTTAAAATAGTAGCTTTAAAGTGTAGAAAACAATATTACACAACTCGAAAGGAGAGAATATAATGGGAATTAAAACATATAACCCATATACACCTTCCAGAAGAAATATGACTGGTTCTGATTTCTCAGAAATCACAAAGAAGACACCAGAGAAATCATTACTCGCTTCTAAGAAGCAAGACAGCCGGACGTAACAATCAGGGTAAAATCACTGTAAGACATCACGGCGGCGGAAACAGACAGAAGTATAGAATGATTGATTTCAAGAGAAACAAGGAAGGCGTTCCAGCACAGGTTATCGGTATCGAGTACGATCCTAACAGAAGCGCTAACATCGCTTTAATCTGCTACGCAGATGGCGAAAAATCATATATTCTTGCACCACAGGGTCTTACAGATGGTATGACAGTTCAGAATGGTGCAGGTGCAGAGGTTAGAATTGGTAACTGCTTACCACTTTCAGAAATCCCTGTTGGTACTCAGGTACACAATATTGAGTTATATCCTGGCAAGGGCGGACAGCTCGTTCGTTCAGCTGGTAATTCAGCTCAGTTAATGGCTAAGGAAGGCAAGTATGCAACCTTACGTTTACCTTCAGGTGAAATGAGAATGGTTCCGATCATCTGCCGTGCAACAATCGGTGTGGTAGGAAACGGTGATCACAGCCTGATTAATCTTGGTAAGGCCGGTCGTAAGAGACATATGGGCATCAGACCTACAGTTCGTGGTTCTGTTATGAACCCTAATGACCATCCACACGGTGGTGGTGAAGGTAGAGCACCTGTTGGTCGTCCATCACCTATGACACCTTGGGGCAAGCCAGCTATGGGTCTTAAGACTCGTAAGGCTAAGAAGGCTTCAAACAAGCTTATCGTAAGAAGAAGAGACGGCAAGGCTATTAAGTAATTAATAAAACTGTAAACAATCAAGATTAAGATTATAAGGAGGTTTGAACCTATGGCTCGATCACTTAAAAAAGGACCATTCGCAGACGAGAGCTTGCTCAAGAAGATTGATGCATTAAACGCATCAGGTGACAAGCAGGTTGTTAAAACATGGTCACGTCGTTCAACTATCTTCCCACAGATCGTTGGACACACAATCGCAGTACATGATGGTAGAAAGCATGTTCCTGTATATGTAACAGAGGACATGGTTGGCCATAAGCTCGGTGAGTTCGTAGCAACAAGAACTTACAGAGGACATGGTAAGGACGAGAAGAAGAGTAGATAATTTGAATTTTTGAAAGGAGGTTTAATCCATGGCTAACGGACATAGATCCCAGATAAACGAGAAAGAAATGCAGTTAAGGATACAAGACCAAGCGCAAAATTATCATACGCTAGAGTATCAGTACAGAAGGCATGTTTGTGTTGGATGCCATAAGAGGTAAGAGTGTTGAAGAAGCACTTGCAATCGTAATGTACAATCCAAGATATGCTTCATCACTTATAGAGAAGTTAATTAAGTCAGCAGCAGCAAATGCTGAAAACAACAATGGTATGGACCCAAGTAAGTTATATGTCGAAGAGTGCTATGCAAACAAGGGACCAACAATGAAGAGAATTAAGCCAAGAGCACAGGGTAGAGCTTACAGAATCGAAAAGAGAATGAGCCATATCACTGTAATACTCAATGAAAGATATAATTATTTTGCTAAATAAATGGATTTCTAAGAACAGAAAGGAGTCTTTATGGGACAGAAAGTTAATCCTCATGGTTTAAGAGTCGGCGTTATCAAAGACTGGGATGCTAAATGGTATGCAGAAGATGATTTCGCTGATAACCTTGTAGAAGATTATAACATTAGAAAATTCCTTAAGAAGAAACTTTATGCTGCAGGAATTTCTAGAATTGAGACAGAAAGAGCTTCAGACAGATTAAAGATTATTATTCACACAGCTAAGCCGGGCGTAGTTATCGGTAAAGGCGGTGCTGAAATCGAAAGCTTAAAGAAGCAGGTAGAGAAGTTCATCTGCAGAAGTTAAGCATTGATATTAAGGAAGTAAAGAGACCGGACAAGGATGCTCAGCTTGTTGCAGAAAATATTGCTCAGCAGCTTGAAAACCGTATCTCATTCAGAAGAGCTATGAAGTCTTGCATGGGCAGAACAATGAAGCAGGGAGCTAAGGGTATCAAGACATCTTGCTCAGGACGTCTCGGTGGTGCTGATATGGCTCGTACAGAATTCTACAGCGAAGGTACAATTCCGCTTCAGACACTTCGTGCTGATATCGATTATGGTTTTGCAGAAGCAAATACAACATACGGTAAAGTCGGCGTTAAGGTTTGGATTTATGAAGGAGAGGTTCTTCCTGCAAAAAAGGCTAATAAGGAAGGGAGCGAACAATAATGTTACTACCTAAGAGAGTAAAATATCGTAGACAGTTCCGTGGTTCTATGGCTGGTAAGGCTACAAGAGGCAACAAGATCACTAATGGTGAATTGGTATCGTTGCAACAGAACCATGTTGGATCAAATCAAATCAGATAGAAGCTGCCCGTGTCGCTATGACAAGATATATTAAGCGTGGTGGTAAAGTATTTATAAAGATTTTCCCAGATAAGCCGGTAACAGGTGTTATCTATCGGTGTTCGTAAAGGTAAAGGTAACTTGGAGTGCTGGGTAGCAGTAGTTAAACCTGGACGTGTTATGTTTGAAATCTCAGGCGTTCCTGAAGAGACAGCCAGAGAGGCGTTGCGTCTGCAACACAAAGCTTCCTTGCAAGTGCAAGATTGTTTCACGTGCAGACTTAGAAGGCGGTGATAACAGTGAAAATTAATAAGTATGTAGAAGATTTAAAGGCAAAATCAGCTGCAGAATTAAATGAAGAATTAGTAGCTGCTAAAAAGGAACTCTTCAATCTGAGATTCCAGAACGCAACAAATCAGTTAGATAATACAAGCAGAATTAAGGAAGTTCGAAAGAACATTGCTAGAATTCAGACTGTAATTGCACAGAAGAATGCTTAATTAAGGCATGTAGACTTAGATATCCTAAGAAAGGAGAACGAACTGTGGAAGAGAGAAATCTTAGAAAAACTCGTACAGGCAGAGTCGTAAGCAATAAAATGGATAAGACAATCGTTGTTGCAGTACAGGACAACGTTAAGCATCCACTTTACAATAAGATCGTAAAAAGAACTTACAAGTTAAAGGCAATAACGATGAGAACAACGAATGTTTAATCGGTGATATTGTTAAGGTAATGGAGACTAGACCTTTATCTAAGGATAAGAGATGGAGACTTGTTGAGATTATCAGTAGAGCTAAATAATAAGAATTTTATTTGTGATATATTACTGAAAGGGGTAGTATTATGGTACAACAGGAAACCAGACTGAAGGTTGCTGATAACACAGGTGCTAAGGAAATCCTCTGCATCAGAGTTATGGGTGGCTCTACAAGAAGATATGCAAATATCGGTGATGTAATCGTAGCTTCTGTTAAAGAGGCAACACCAGGCGGCGTTGTTAAGAAGGGCGATGTAGTTAAGGCCGTAGTTGTTCGTACTGTTAAAGAGCGTACACGCCGTAAAGACGGATCATATATCAAATTTGATGAAAATGCTGCTGTTATTATTAAGGACGATCAGACTCCAAAGGGAACTCGTATTTTCGGACCAGTAGCAAGAGAGTTAAGAGATAAGAAGTTCATGAAAATCGTATCTCTTAGCTCCAGAAGTATTATAAGGAGGTGCCACAATGTCAGCTGTAAGAATTAAAAAAGGTGATACAGTTAAGTTATCGCAGGAAAAGACAAAGGCAAAGAAGGCAAGGTATTGTCTGTAAATGCTAAAAACAATACAGCATTAGTTGAGGGCGTAAACATGGTTACAAAGCATGCTAAGCCAAGTGCAGCTAATCAGCAGGGTGGAATTCTCCACCAGGAAGCACCAATCGCTATTTCAAACATCATGTATGTTGTGAAAGGTAAGACAACAAAGATTGGTTACGAATTCAAAGATGGCAAGAAAGTTCGTGTTGCTAAGGCAACTGGCGAAGTTAATCGATTAATACAGGAAGGAGGCAATAAAAATTGAGTAGACTTAGAGATTTATACGAAAATGAAATCACTAAAAAGATGACAGAGAAATTCGGTTACAAGAACCCAATGATGGTTCCAAAGATCGATAAGATAGTAATTAAACATGGGCGTTGGCGAAGCTAAGGAAAATTCAAAGCTTCTTGACACAGCTGTTAAGGAAATGGAAACAATTGCTGGTCAGAAGGCAGTTCTTACAAGAGCTAAGAATTCAATTGCTAACTTCAAGTTAAGAGAGGTCAGGCAATTGGTTGTAAGGTTACATAAGTGGTGAAAAGATGTACGAATTCCTTGACAGACTTGTAAACCTTGCATTACCTCGTGTACGTGACTTCCGTGGCGTAAGTGCTGAGTCATTTGATGGCAGAGGAAACTATGCATTAGGTATTAAAGAGCAGATCATCTTCCCTGAAATTGAGTATGATAAGATTGATAAAGTAAGAGGTATGGATGTTATCATCGCAACAACAGCTAAGACTGATGAGGAAGCTCGTGAATTGTTGAGAATGTTCAACATGCCATTTAAGAACTAATTTAAGGAGGAAAATTCAATGGCTAAAACTTCTATGAAGATTAAGCAGCAGAGAGCTCCTAAGTTCTCTACTAGAGCGTATACTCGTTGTACAATTTGTGGTCGTCCACATTCTGTTTTAAGAAAATACGGAATCTGCAGAATTTGCTTCCGCGAGTTAGCTTACAAGGGTCAGATCCCAGGCGTTAAGAAAGCTTCTTGGTAAGAATCAATTAAGCCGCCATTGCCTTTAAGGCTGGCGGCTGGATACGCATGACACATTTGTGTCAGTTGCATTAACAAAAGTCCTGCATGTGCGGGAAACCGGTTAATTAATTAAGGAGGAACATTTAAAATGACAGATCCAATTGCAGATATGCTTACAAGAATCCGTAATGCGAATACAGCAAAGCATGATACAGTTGATGTACCATCTTCAAAGATGAAGCTTGCTATCGCAAAAATCCTTTTAGATGAAGGATATATCAAAGCATACGAACTTGTTGATAACGGTAACTTCAAAGATATCCATATCACATTAAAGTATGGTAAAGATAAGAATGAAAAAATCATCTCTGGTCTTCAGAGAATTTCTAAGCCAGGTCTTAGAGTATATGCAAACAAGGAAGAACTTCCTAAGGTATTAGGTGGTCTTGGTGTTGCTATTATCTCAACAAACCAGGGTGTTATCACAGATAAGGAAGCTAGAAAGCTCGGCGTAGGCGGAGAAGTTCTTGCATTTATCTGGTAGTATAAGACAGCAATAGCTGTATATAAACAACTCATTAAGCGGGCATTAAAAGATGCTCTACTATAATTAGGAGGTGCACGGCATGTCACGTATAGGAAAAATGCCTATCGCTGTACCAGCAGGAGTAACTGTTGATATCGCAGAAAATAATAAAGTGACTGTAAAGGGTCCTAAGGGAACACTCGAGAGAGTATTACCTGCAGAAATGGACATCAAAATGGAAGGTAATGAAGTCATCGTTTCAAGACCAAACGATTTAAAGAAGATGAAATCATTACACGGTTTAACAAGAACACTCATCCACAACATGGTTGTTGGTGTTACAGACGGATATGAAAAGAAACTTGAGGTAAACGGTGTTGGTTACAGAGCACAGAAGCAGGGTAAAAAGCTCGTTTTATCACTCGGTTATTCTCATCCGGTGATGGAAGATCCTGAAGGAATTGAAACAGTACTCGATGGACAGAACATTATCATCGTTAAGGGTATCAGCAAAGAAAAAGTTGGCCAGTACGCAGCTGAAATCAGAGCTAAGAGAGCTCCTGAACCATATAAGGGCAAGGGTATCAAGTATTCTGATGAGGTTATTAGACGTAAGGTCGGTAAGACTGGTAAGAAATAATTAAAGGAGTGAATGTTATGGTTAGTAAGAAGTCAAGAACAGTAGTTCGTGAAAATAAACATAGAAGATTACGTAATCGTTTCAGCGGTACAGCAGAGAGACCTCGTTTAGCTGTGTTTAGAAGCAATAATCATATGTACGCTCAGATTATTGACGATACAGTTGGTAAGACACTTGTTTCAGCTTCAACACTTGATAAGGATGTAAAGGCTGAATGTGAAAAGACTAATAACGTTGAGGCTGCTGCAGTAGTTGTAAGGTGTAGCGCTAAGCAAAAGAGCATTAGAAAAGGTATTACAACTGTTGTCTATGATAGAGGCGGTTTTATATATGAAGGAAAAGTAAAAGCATTGGCAGAGGCAGCAAGAGAAGCTGGCCTTGAATTCTAAGCGGAAGGGAGAAACAGTATGAAACGTACAATCATTGACGCTAGTCAGTTAGAGTTAAATGATAATGTTGTTGCAATTAAGCGAGTAACTAAGGTAGTAAAGGGCGGACGTAACATGAGATTCGCAGCTTTAGTTATCGTTGGTGATGGCAACGGACATGTAGGTGCAGGTGTTGGTAAAGCAGCTGAAGTTCCTGAAGCAATCCGCAAGGGAAAAGAAGATGCTATGAAACATTTAGTAGAAGTTCCGATTGATGAGAATGGTTCAGTTCCACATGATTATATCGGTAAGTTCGGAGGAGCTACAGTTCTCCTCAAGAGAGCTCCAGAAGGTACTGGTATCATCGCTGGTGGTCCTGCTCGTTCCGTACTCGAGCTTGCAGGTATCAAGAACATTCGTACAAAGTCACTTGGTTCAAACAATAAGCAGAATGTTGTACTTGCAACAATCGCAGGTCTTCAGTCAATGAAGACACCAGAGGAAATCGCAAGACTTCGTGGTAAGTCAGTAAGCGAAATCCTTGGCTAATCAAGAACACACGAGAATTTGATGTAAAGGGTAAGAGGGCAGTGTACTGCTGTCTCTCCTGCCCAAAACATTGTTATAGTGTCCGCTGATAAGCGGCAAGATGGAGGTTAAAATGGCTGATAAGAAGTTAAAAATAACTTTAGTAAAGTCTCCAATCGGTGCTGTTCCTAAGCATAGAAGAACTGTTGAGGCTATGGGTCTTACAAAGATGCATAAGACTGTAGAACTCCCAGATAATGCAGCAACAAGAGGACAGATACAGCAGATTGGTTACATGTTAAAGGTAGAAGAAATCTAATTTTATTTAGATGAAGGAGGTGCAATAATGGATTTATCTAATTTAAGCCCAGCTGAGGGTTCAGTAAAAAGCGATAATTTCAGAAGAGGCCGTGGTCATGGTTCTGGTAACGGTAAAACAGCCGGTAAGGGACATAAGGGTCAGAAGGCACGTTCAGGTGCTCCAAGACCAGGTTTTGAAGGTGGCCAGATGCCATTATACAGACGTATTCCTAAGAGAGGTTTCACAAACAGAAACCGTTTAGAAATCGTTGCAATTAATGTTAGTGCATTAGAAAGATTTGATGCCGGTTCAGAAGTTTCAGTTGAAACACTTATTGAATCAGGAATTGTTAAAAATCCTAAAGACGGCGTTAAGATTCTTGGAAATGGAGAACTCACAAAGAAGCTCACAGTAAAGGCTAATGCTTTCAGTGCTTCAGCTAAGGAAAAAATCGAAGCTGTTGGTGGAACTTGTGAGGTGATCTAATGATAAAAACACTTACGAGCGCATTTAAAAATAAGGATATACGCAAAAAATTGCTTTATACACTTATGATGCTTGTTGTAATTAGAATAGGAAGTCTTCTTCCTATCCCTGGTGTTGATACAGAGTATTTTAGTACGCTTCTGAGTGGTTTTAACAGCGGCGACTTGAGTTATCTGAGTGCATTTACAGGAGGTTCATTTGAAAAAATGTCCCTCTTCGCACTCAGCATAACACCTTACATTACTTCTTCTATCATCATGCAGCTCCTTACAATTGCAATTCCTAAATTAGAGGAAATGCAGAAAGAGGGCGAAGATGGCAGAAAGAAGATTGCTTCTATTACGAGATATGTTACAATTGCTTTAGCTTTAATCGAGAGTATTGCCATGGCAGTAGGATTTGGCCGTCAGGGTCTTATTAAAGACTACAAAGACATGAGTACAATACATTATGTTACATGTATCATTGTAGTAGTAGCAGCACTTACAGCTGGTTCAGCTGTGCTTATGTGGATTGGAGAGCGTATCACAGAAAAAGGTGTAGGTAATGGTATTTCAATAGTATTGTTAATTAATATTATTTCAGGTATGCCAAGTGATTTTGTGACACTTTACAGCACATTTGTTGCTAATAAGAGTATTGCAAGGGGCGTTACAGTTGCAGTAATCATTGCTGCTATAGTAATCGCAGTAGTCGTTCTTGTTGTAATATTACAGGATGGCGAACGTAGAATACCGGTACAGTATTCACAGAAAGTTGCAGGAAGAAAGACAATTGGTGGTCAGGCTACAAATATTCCTTTAAAGGTAAATACAGCCGGTGTTATGCCAATTATCTTTGCTTCATCAATTATGCAGTTCCCTGTAATCATCGTTCAGTTGTTTACAAGTAACTCATATGAGTGGACAAAGTATTTAAGCCAGTCATATTGGTGCAGAGTACAGATGCCTAAGTATTCTATAGGCCTTTTACTTTACATCATACTGGTAGTAGTATTTGCTTATTTCTATACATCGATTACATTTAATCCTGTACAGATTGCAGATAACTTAAAGAAAGCTGGTGGAGTTGTTCCTGGTATTACACCTGGCCGCTCTACAAGCGAGTATTTAAATAAAATATTAAATTATATCGTATTTATTGGCGCTGTTGGTCTTATGATTGTAGCGTTAATCCCGATTATGTGCACAGGCTTTTTCAATGCAAGTGTATCATTTGGTGGAACATCTATCATCATTATTGTTGGTGTTGTTCTTGAAACAATGAAACAGATTGAGTCAATGATGGTAAATCGTAACTACAGAGGATTTTTAAGCGAGTAAAGATATAGACATGAGGGACTTGCCTGGGATATTTTCCGGGCGAGTCGTTTGTGTATATTGCGTTTAAATTCTACAGGAATGGAGAGACTTATGAAGATTATAATGTTAGGAGCACCTGGTGCCGGTAAAGGTAAACTACACCCAAAAAGATTGCGGCTGAATACAAAATCCCACATATCTCAACAGGAGATATTTTCAGAGTAATATTAAAACAATACAGAGCTTGGTCAGAAGGCTAAAGCTTATATGGATAAGGGAGAGCTTGTTCCGGATGAACTTACACTCGACCTTATAATGGATAGATTTAAACAGCCTGATTGTGAAAACGGATATGTGCTTGATGGTTTCCCAAGGACAATTCCACAGGCAGAGGCACTTGATGCAGCACTTACTGCTAAGGGTGAGGCTGTTGATTTTGCAATCAATGTTGAAGTTCCTGATGAAAATATTATAAACAGAATGTCAGGAAGAAGAGCATGTGTAGGATGTGGTGCAACATACCATATTAAATATAACCCTACAAAGGTAGAAGGAATCTGTGATGTCTGCGGCGAAAAGCTTATTTTAAGAGATGACGACAAGCCGGAAACAGTTAAGAACAGACTCAGTGTATACCATGAACAGACACAGCCATTAATTGACTTCTA
>SCPN01000388.1_pt1 | contig 48595 bp, 53 predicted proteins | sample 6106831 | NCBI WGS metagenome assembly SCPN01 (sample SAMN10720447, study PRJNA508395) | human gut metagenome | isolation source: Participant 1, 0 month | reverse complement strand
TATGCTATTTTAACCCCTCTGTTGAATTGAAATAATTTTGTTCAATATTTCTTATATGTTAGATTTCGAAAAGAGGAATATCACAGTAAATCGAAATGGAATCAAGGGTATTTTTTATTTTTACAATTGTATTTTTTTTGTAGGCTGAAAGTGGTAACATCTCAATAACTATATTAATAAGAGTATGTGTTTGGGCTCTTAATTCTGCGTTTGTTAAAGTTTCTCGCTCTCGTTGATCTAAATTAAATATTAATAATTGAGCGGCAACTTCAATTAGATGATAACTATATTTATTGAGGGCTTCCTCACGTGGAATCTTTATAGAGATTATTTTTAGAAAATCTGTTATTATGTCACAATTATTAACACTTATTGTTATTGTAACTAGATATTCCAATAATGATTTTATGAGGCTTACATTTTGTAAAAAAATCTTTTCGTTCTTTTTATATAGTTCAAGTTTTTCATCTGTTACTTCAAATAAGTTATTAATGGCTAAAGAACATAAATCTTCCGATTCATATGAAAAGTGAAGGATCCTTTTTAAAATTCTACATCTTGTAAGAGTGTCTAAGTTTGTAGCTGCATCTATGACTCCATACAATTCTTTATAAGCCTCTTCGTTTAGGTAATTTAAAATTTTTAGTGAATCCTCTTGCCATACCTCTTGTGCCTCAGGTTTATTAGTTGATTTATCCATATAAACCATTAATGGAGAGAAGTCGATAGAATTTGTGGATTGATTGATAGAAATTAGTTTTAAATCAATCAATTCTTTTAAGTAGAACTCTTCATCATCTTTCTTGAAATTTTGTGGATTTTCTAAACAGAGAAAGATAGCTATTTTTTTTGAAATTTGAAGAGCGTGTTTTACCTCATAGTAACGAGATGCAATCATTAGAAAATTACGAGTGAAGGAGCTTTCAAAACAATTCTCAAAATTACTATATAAATATAAATCCAAGCCTTCTTGAGGACCAGAGAACTTTTCTTGTAGCTTTTGGGTTGTTAACCATCCCATTTTATAATAGGCTTTAGCATACCATATTAATAAAGGAAGACCTCCCGTAAGTTTATGGAAATTATAAATGGATAAATCTTCACGCCACTTATTATCACCAAAAATATAATCAGCCATTTTAGCACAATCTTGTGGGCTTAGTGTATTTACTATGATATCTTTAGATTCTTTTGAAAAAAAGCGTGTTGTTATAAGTAGTTTTATAGCAGTTGAGTCTAATGAATCTTTTAATAATTGTATTTTATCTCTTGATTCTTCTGGGAGACTCTCATAATCATCAATAATAAGAAGAATTCCGTTGGAAGTTGTACAATAATTTTTCAAGAAGTTTTCTTTATCAATAAATTGTGTATTATTTTTTACTTTATTATGGAGTATAGAATACACAGACTCAATAAATGAATTATAATCTTCTATATCACTAGTAATATCATATAGACTACTATCATTATCTGTATTAATATCTCTAGAGTATATTTTAGTTTTTGCAGATAAAAATATTATACGTTTAAGATTGAATTTCGTTCTAAGATTATCGAGAATATTTTCCTCGTTGTTCAATAGTCTATTTAGCCACATAAAAATGAGACTAGTTTTTCCTACACCGCCGACTCCACGCACAGCACCATATGGCATATTCCTATAACAAAATTGTTAAGTTGATTTTGGAGATCTTTGTTGATATCTTTGTAATACTCTTGTTTGAATAGATCAAATTGAGAGAATTTATTTATGGTAAGTCCATTTTTATTGATTTTTTTACTATTTTCAGGATAATACAATTTAAAATCTATTGGAAATTCGTCTAAATATTTTACTGAGTCTTGTGCATAACTAGTCCTAAAAATATAAGCCATTTTAAATTGTAATGGATCTAATTCAATATCCATGATAAGCATGAAAAGTTCTTCGATATCATTATATTGTATAAATGGAGATAGTTTTATATATGTACTATTTACTAAGAGAAATAAATCGCCTTTGTTTATGGTGTTGGATTTATTAAGTAATCTTGATTTTAGCTCAACTTGAGAGAACTCTCGAAATTCAGTTTTATTACCAAACTGTTTTACTAACATATTATTATTACTTTTTATATTTGCAATATAATAAAAATCAGTTTGCTCTTGATAGATTTCTCGAATTAGATTACTGTCCGTATCATTTATTGGATCTAATTTAAGAATTGCATTCCAGCATTGCTCACACTCCCTGTTAAGTCTTTTTGCTTCATATTCATCAAATGTTGTATGACCAAATAGAGAATTGCGCCCTTCTTTATATATATCTAATATATTTACGATGGACTTGTCGAGCTTTAATAATGAATCAATTATTCTAATCAAATCTCCAGTTTGAGGCCGCTGAAATGCACTTAAAAAAGCTTTTTTTTCATCTTCTGTTAACTGATTAGATTTGATATCCCAACAAGCTGCAAGTGTTAATACTAAAAGATAATCCATTTTAATTTTGTTGAAGCATGCTTTATCGGTCATTTTATCCTCAAAATTAAATTGGAAAATTTTATTTTCGATTTCTTTGATTATTGAGTCCACTAATCTAATCTCCTTATTTTGAAGGAATACCCTGGCCTGTAAGTGTTTTTACGAGTCTATCTATTTTACTTGCTAGTTCATTATTTTTATCTTTCATATATGTAAATAAGTCTCCAACAAATTGCATATATCTACCTTCATAATTACTTCTGTCCATTACAGTATCTAAGATATCTAGCACGAGTTTAGTGTTCTCGGTGGTACACTTTTTGGTTTCGAATGTAAAATCTATTTTATTGTAACCAATAAAGTCAAATAATAACTGATCGAATTTTATATCATATATATTACCAGGATAATTTCCATGTAAGAAGATTGCTAAATTTTTAAGTGCGACTTTAAAGTACCTTGAGTCTAATTTATGAGTATCTTTTATTTTTATACAACTAGAATATAAATGCTGTCTTACAAGTTGTTTTTTTGTGGGACCTTTTAAATTTTTAATCTTTGGGATTATCGTTTCAGCATTAAAACCATCATATTGTAAAATGTAATTTATGAATAATTCAATATATCGATCTGATAATATTGCAAGTACATATGCAATGATTAATTGCTTTTCATCATCGTTATAATAGTTTAATCGTTCTTCTAAAAATGAGAATCCATTTCCATCGGTATCTAATTCACCAATTGCTATACTATAGTTTTTAAGTTCATCTAGATTAGGATTTTTTCTATCTAATTTCTCTATAAACATCTCCTGAATTTCTTTACGATATTGCTTTATATTTCTAGCATCATAAACAATATCTCGCCATTCTTTATAGGGTCCCCATATTTTTCTATGAACCCAATTAATTATTTCATCTTTTTGGGTAGGCAGAGCATTATTAATTTTTTGAGCAATCCCTTCACTGGTTGGTTTTTCGATGAATAATGATTCTATACGGTTGATTTTTGGCGTTGTAAATCCAGTAATTGACCTAAAGCATTTAAATAACTTAGAGCGTTCCTCATTAGTCGCTGCTTCAACAGTCTTTCTAAGTAGATTAAAGTACTTTTTATCAGGGTCAGAATTAATGAAATCAGAATTTTTTAAAATTATAAATGCTTTCTTGCAATTTTCTTCATTAAAGCTATATAATAGACGCTTTAATACAGTAAAACGTATTTTGTCATCTGTCGAGTTACTATATAAATCTCTAATTACTTCATCAAGTTGATTGTTTTTTTTGATATATTTACAAGCTGTAATTAGCATTGTAATTTGATATTTCCACATACTCCAGTTTACTAACATATGATTTATACTATTTGTATATTCAAAAGTATTATTTACTGTCTGAGCAATTGTTTGAGCCCATAGTGTCATTTTTTTTTCATTATTATAGAAGATTTTTTCGTTATACTTAGTAGCATAAATCATGCATTGTAGTGGAGATTTATTTTGCCTATGCATAGAATCAATTTTACGTAACAGTTCTCCTTGAATAACTTCATCTTCCATGTTAGCGGTCATTTCAGCGAGAGTCATAAAATCTAATAAATCTTGTTTTTCAAATCTCTCGGTAAATAAATTTTTAGTTTTATATTTTTTTAATGACCCAGAAACTTGTAGTGTTGGTTCATAAAGACCATCGTTTAGTTTAATTTTACCTTCTAACTCTTCTAATTCTTTTAATGCAATTTCGACACTAGGGCTATTAATAATTTTTTCTTGATCTTTTTTAGATAAAAGGCTAATTTTCATTTGCTTATCTAATGGGAGTTGGTTCATTCTTATAGACATGAGTATTAGTCCTCCTCTGTTGTAAATTCAAATGGAGCTTCACCATCAATAGATGCATAAATTGTAATAATTTTATTAGCATCAATTTTATAAGAAATGTCAATTGTTGTTCCTACATTAATTAGTTCACTGAATTCCACAATCTTTTGTCTTAAGATTTTCATATTACAATCGTAAATATTTTGACCTTCATATAACACGAGATTCATTCTACTTTGTGATGAGGTTTTTAGTTGAACATTAGATTTTTTCGGTAAGCATGGATAAGTTTCTTCTTTAGATATGATTTCTATAGGCATGCTATCCTCAACATCTATGAAATATGACATACCCATACGGTTAGCTTCTGCAATATTGATATTTACCATATCAGAACTTATAGGGAGATTTTTATTACTATTTGGGATATCAGTATTTATATTGTCAGAATCATTGTTTTGAGTTTGTAAATTATTATTTGTTTTTATATTTCTAGCTATTTCTGAAGTTCCTCTCGGAGTTTGTATGACGAGAGACAATGCTACACCTGTTGCTGTACAAAATAGGGGAGATGTTGCTACGATAATAGGTTTAGAGATAACTGTCTGAATAGTTTTTTCAAGTTGGTCATAATTGGCCATGCCACCAGTTAAATAGATACAATCAATATCTGTTGGAGATAGATTATTATCTGATAAGGTTTTATTTATAATATCTTTTATGGATTGTTGCCCATTAACATTAGATTTATTACTAAGCAAATTCTCAAGTGCAATATCCATTTGTTTTTTTGTAAGGGAGATTTTAAATGGGGAGTTATTTGATAAGTCTAAGTTTAACTCTTCAAAATCACAGGTGAATTCATAAGTTCTTTTTTCATTATCTTTATTACATAGAAATTTTTTCGCGTCTTCGGCGATTAATAACATCCTTTTTTCTAAAATTATTTTGTTATGTGTGGTAAGATCATTTTCAGATAATTCATAATGATTTTTGAAGTCTTGCATGAATTTTTTCATTAATTCAAAGTCAAATTTTGCACCAGCAAATTCATCGTGCTTTGCTGGTTCATAAGGTGTGCTCGCCTGTAAGGTGTTATTTCCTTGATATGATATGTCGCTAATGATTATATCCATAGTACCACCACCAATATCAATCAACATGATTGTATTTGTATCTGACTTTATCATATCGGTAAATTTGGATTCGTTGACAACTAGATTTACTAGTGCGGCAAATGGTTCTTCTGTAGTCCTAACTAATTTTATATTAGAAAAATTTAAAGCAAATAGGGCGTTTTGGGCTGCGGTTTCTGTGTCACTTCGTTTATCTTGACTGAAAGCGGCTGGTACAGAAATACGTACACTAGCTTTTTCCCCTCCATCTTCCATTATTTGAGCAAAACATACTTCTAATATTTTTTGAGATATTTCTAAAGGGGTATGTTCATTTATCGTATTTGGGTCTAGGCGACCACCTAGGTCAATTTTGGCATTTATATATACATTTTCTGGGTCAAAATGAATCATTTGTTTCGCATATTCCCCTACTATGGCTTCGCCATTTCTTTTATAATATACTGCTGATGGAAGTAGCTCTGTGTACTTTATAGGGTCATAATCACTAATTGGCATATTAGGAAGTTTTAAATTGGTATATTTCCAGTCGTTTCCCTCTTTGATTGCTTTGACCACTACAGTATGTGTAGTGCCTAAATCGATTCCATAGAATGCTCGCTTTGTATTAGCCATATTTATGCCTCCTTAACTAATGGATGCAAAATTATTTTTTCTTTAATTTTGTAACCAGGATATTCAATTTTTGCATTATTTGTGATTTTATCAAAAGCTCTATAATGACCATTATGTATAAAATTTATATCTACAGGTGCATCTAGTTCTCCGTAAATATCTATCCCAGCTATATTCATTACTTCGAATAGATTCTTTATTATAAGTTTGATTTCATCTACATTCTTAGTATCATTTGTATAGGCAATACGGTAGAGTTTTCCTAAAATATAATTGTAATTTTTACTATCTAATAGACTTATAAATTTTGAGAGAGTATCTTCTTCAGTACTACTAATTTTTTCTTTGAGCTTATCAAGATCTTCTATATAGGCTTGTATTTGATTTTCTTTTTCGCTATTTAGCGCATGTTCGATTTCTAGTATCGCTATTCGTTCGTGGAGATTTGCAATTTGTTTGTCTTTTTTAGTCAATAAAGTTTTATTGGTAGGATCAGTTGGTTCATTGGAATTGGGTGGTGTTGAATTTAGAGGTGCTTTATCAAGCGACGGATTAACACTACGTTTGATTTTTTCTAATAGATGTGTATGTAACTTAATGAAGGTTTCTTTATAGGTCATTAATGTTTTTAGATCCAGCCAATTATTAATCTTTTCAAAATCAGGTTTTAAATAAAACATCCCATTGAAATAACTGCCTTCATTTTCCCAAAATGATTGTACTGATTTGAGATTTATTTTTTCTTTCTGTTCAATTAATTTTATTATTGAAGTGAATATAATTGAATCTTTATACAAATTCTTAATTATTTCTAAATTATCTATATTTTCGATTGATCGTTTTGTAGCTACTATATAGGGTTTCTCATATTTTTCTAGAAATGTATAAATATCTTGTGTAAAGATATAGTGGGGAATAATTTGTTCCATTCATTTTGTATTTTGATAGATAGTGTCGGAGCTGTTGTCTAAAAATAACTTCATAAAAGCACACTTATAAGTGTGGCATATTCTCTCATATTAGTATCATTAACAAATATTTTTTTTAATAGTATTGTCCGACTATTCTGAATATAATTAGTTTTCTTCTGTATAGTATTTAGTCTATTTAAAATTACGGCATAAATATGGTCTGAGTTATCTTGAAAACGCTTTAAAAATGTGGTTGCGTATTGAGATATAATACCACTAGAAAAATATAAATCTATTGCATTATCAATATAAGTATAAAGATTTTTTCTATCACTCACGTCTTTGAATAAATCAAATGTGAGTTGCATAATATTCATTCTATTTGTCTCACCTTGAGAAATTAAAAATTTCACATAGTTTTTTATAGCTATACTTCTTAATAATTTTATAGACTTAAATTTTTCTAAAGTATTCTCTTTGATAAAAGCAATCATAGGATATTCAACTTTTGCATATTCTATAATGATGCTTTCTAATTTTAGACTTGGCATATAAACGTTCCATAAATCCAATAGATTATCAGTGTATTTACTTTCTAGTGGATAAACTGCATTCTCTATAATCCAGTCCACTTGTAATAAAAAGTCACCCTCATTTTCTTTGGAAATATTATATGTCTTCAGTAATTCTAATTTTGGAGTATTTTTAGAAGAATCAAAGTTATTCATTTTTTGTCCTTTCAATTTTTATATTAATCATATGTAAAGTAGTGGTTTGTAGTTCAATCTTATTTTAATAGACGAAGTGTGGTTGAAACTAAAGCAATGTTGTCTTCTATGATTATTATCCTAACAATGAAATAGCTTGTTTATAGATGTTATCGAGCTTATCCTTGATGATTTTTGGTTCGTGTACACGGACAGCGGCTCCGAGGGATAATAGGATGCGGAGGATATCCGCTTCTTGGAATGGCAGATATGCTACGCTGAGTGTAAACTCGTTCGTATCCGTTTCAGTGCCTACGATGTCGTAGTTAGAGAAGGCATTAAAACAGCGGTCGATGGCATTGTTAATATCGTATACGGAAAACGTTACACTTTGTTGGTTGGTTTCCTGATATTCTCGGTATATTGCATCCATATCGATATCGATTGGCTCCGTTCCTACTGTGACAGCTGGTAAGGTGTGCATCGGATAATAGCCAAATGTATTATCGTCGAGGCGATATCCAATGAGCGCATAACCATTGGTAGCTCCGTTATATTCCATCTTGCACGGAAGTACTGTCATGGTGGTATTTGTAGTCGTCCAAGAGATACTTGTACCTTTCATCATGGCCTCAGTACAGCGTTGATGGTTCTCATAGGATTTTGGTGTTTCGTCAATAGCTAAACTGCGGTTGCGCCATGTGTGAGTGGGCAATGTAGTGGGTGCACTGTATAATGCGTGCGTTAACATTTGGTACACGTTGTGCGGAACCATCCAGTTGATGCGGTCATCACTTAATAAATCCTTGAGAAACATGCGTTCCGCCGCCGTGGTGACAAGGGTCGGTAACTCTGGAAAGAGTGGCTCTAGGCCATGTGCCTCTGGTCGTACTAGATAGCTAGGTAATGCGTGTTCATACTGATCGTTTTCCTCTACTGGTGCATAACTGTCCAATAATGGTCGGTGGTTCATGATGAATCGTAAATCATCTAATGTGTAGGCCACGCCATTGATAAGATCTCGTTGGATGCGGTATTGTGTGGCACAGGTTATTGCTGTAATTTCGTTTAGCAGTAATGATGTGCTGCCATCTGTTTTGTCTGTTTCTAGTGAAAGTAAATTCCAAGATGGATGAGCTTTTTTTGTATAGCTGCTTGGTTCGGATACGGTTTCATGTTGTGTGTACCGTAGATTATCATTAAATCGAGTGCGAATGCTTTCAGGTGTGCTTTCTGTGATTTCAATATAAGGTAGAAATGTACGCAACAATGGCAACAGAATTTGCCCATCTTGAACGTGTAGGCAAATATCCCTGTACTCTGGCGCGGAGCTTTCACAATTGATTGGCATGTGACGGAAGGTGTCCGTAAACTTGGTCCATACTGGCTCGTAGCCGTCTAATTTGTGGAACCGTAGATGTAGTATCGTATTATGACGTGCTTTAGCCGTTAGTATCGGTGTATCGCTATTGAAAGTGCCCTTTATGGTTATCGTGCTGATAGCATCGATGCGATACGTAACGAGCGTATTCTGATAAACGGCGATGAGGTAATCGCGGTTGCCTATATAATCCGATTCAATGCGTACAGGTCGAACCGTCACCTTAGGCCTACGCTTATTGCAGAAACTGAGCTCTACCATTTTATGGTGGTGCAAGGCATCGGCAAGAGTATACAGAATCGTTTCATCGATGACGTGTAATGGATTATTATAGGTAAATATATATTGCGATTCGTAGGCCGGGGGAGCTGGTTGTTCTAGTTCATCCAAAAGGGAGGTACCGGTGATGAGCGCTTGCAGTTTTGTTAACAATGTGTGTCCCGCAGTACCAAATAGGGATATATTCTTATAGACAAAAACGGCACGATTTAGCTGTTCTAACTCATGCATTGTACATGATTCGAGGCCGATTGAAACAAGTCTATACACATGGGTATTCTTCTGTACAATTTCATCAATCACACCAATCGTAACTAGTTTTTTCATAATCCGTATTAGTGTTTGCTTTTCGATGATATCTGGAATCATCTTATTCGAATCACTGTATTTTTCCTCTAAAAAGGACTGGTATGCTGGCAATATATACGGATCGTCATTGATGTATTCGTATAATTCCGTCATGGTGCAGCTTGTGTGCTTGTTGATTGTGTTGATAATCGCCAAGATGAGAATAATGGTTTCTGGTTTCATCGCATACAGTGCGTATACATCAGCTAAATAGTTGTGGCCCCAGTAGAAATCTTGCTTTGCAATCGTATGGACGCGGGTGCGTCCGATTTGAGTGTCCCGAATCTTGGATCCCATGTTGAAATAGGCAAGGCGTTTTAGATAATCGTCATGTAAACTCTTTTTAATACCTCGTTTCGGTGCTGTATTTCTCGTATGTAGGCCCATGGCCAAGCTACGAAAGAAAAGACGCATATTTTTAACGGTTTTTAGATAGTTCGTTACACTTGGCATAAATCCTCCTCATAATATAAAATATGAGTTCTGGATGAAAAATATTATGAAGTCTTCATGAATAATATAGCAGATTTTCAAGTATTAATATAGTGTTTCAAATTAGATAACTGATTATTCATATAATTATTATTAGTGATATATTCGTATATAAAATGCAAAATCATAATTATTACTTTAGAGCTGTTATAGAACAGCTCTTTTTTGATTCCTAGTAAAAGTTATTTTCGCTATATTTTTAATCTCCCTATAATGAACTCATAAGTTAAGCTCTCTGATTGTGACATCATGTGACATGATATATACCTCCATGATGAATACACAAATAAAATAGACTTTTGATAAAAGTAATCCTTAGATAATGTAGTGATGTTCTTTCAGTGGCTTAGCCTAATTATGTTGTTTGTATATAAAATAGGAGAGACTAGTATGCATCATATTACAATTAGCACCACTGGTATGTTTAATGAAATTCGCCCATCATTGGTTGCGCCTGTAGAGAAAAAGGAGAATCCAACATTTATATTTGCTTTGAATTTCTCTACTTATATAGATGAGTTCGATAGCAGCAAAAAATGTGAATTAGAGGATCAAGATATTAAATTCGAGCGTAAACGGATTCGTGAATTTGTTAAGGCCGTTTGCAAAGATGAGGGCAAGCCTTTTGAAGAGTGTCATAGTGCACTGTTGGATGCTTTGCCAGAATTTATTCGTTATGGCACCTACAATGGAGCGCCATTGTTATCAACACCACGAAATGGATCGTATGAGATTTATGCTATGTATAAAAGTGTTGAAGGTCGTAGATTAATATTTCAAGAACATGGTTCTTCCAAGGAAAGAGCTCAATATGTATACGACCATATGTTACGTTATTTTATAACTAATCTATTTTCTAATATGGGGGCGATTGGATCTACAGGAAATCCAACTAATATAGAAACGCCTTTGTCGGTATATACTATACAGCAGACATTAGATGATGTAGTTAAGGATTATATTCCATTTGATAATCCGATTCATGTATCCTCTACGCCCACTCAGTATGTAATGAATAAGTCTAATCAAGTTTATTCTGAATTTCTTCTCATTGCCGATGCCTTGGGTGCTTACATGGTGCAAGAAATGAAGGGCGATACAGAATCTGAACAGTTAGTCTCTTTATCTAGCAACCTATTTTTCCGTGATATTTGTAAACCGATGTGTAAGCAATTCGTAGATTCTAGTGATGCTCATATATCGGTATATGATGGATGTAATTCTTGGGTGGATGATTTAATAGAGCAGTTTTGTCATAACAAATACACTGCATTTCGTAATACACTGCGTGAAGTACCGTTACGTAATGATGGTGTATTGGCATACGTGAAAGCTAGTACAGTGTTTCCATTAGTAGAAGCGACTATTAAAAAGCTTTCGCTATCTAAGCTCGGTATTGAACTACATGCTAAGCAAGAGCAATATAAGGAGTATCTAGATTTCTTGTTGGCCTATGATAAAGATGTAGATTCACTAATAGCAGAAATGAATCCATCAGACGATAGCTTGCAAAAGTATATTTCTGGTTCAATTTTAGAAGTACATAATCAAGCCCTATTCCCTAAATGTGATTGTTCTCCTGATATACAAGGGAATCTTAATAGTGAAATATGTTGTCAGATATATTGTGCCATTGATTCATGTAAGCGTGCTATTAGGAAATATCATGTGTATGAACGTGTTTTTCCTATCGTGGACTACCTAGATGCACTTGTAAGGAAAATTGATATTCCTTCGACCGACTCTTGGGAGCATGAATATATATCAAAAGTATCTCGCATATCCAAGTGGTATAGAGCGTTAGCCTATGCTTTCACAGGTCGTAGTGAGGCTGAAAGTATTTTTAAGGAATTGATTCAAGCTCAGGAACAAGAACCATTAGTTGATCATTGTGAATCGGAAGCATTTGTATCGGATATAGCGGAACCAGTAAATGCATTTTCTTTAGATTTCTTGCATTATGCATTATTGCAATATTACGTGGAAACGAATAATCGTAAGAGCTATGAACGATGTATTGAGACTACATATCCTTCTCTTTCCCTAAACCACTTTGATTTTGGGAGTCAAATGCATACATTGCTGGGGGATATAGAGGAGGCGGATTATGAAAATTATAATAATGGTCTATTCTGTCTATGGATTAAGGCGTTGTGGCACTTTTACTTAGATCGTATTGATGAAGCATTTTGGCATACATTGACATCGTTATGGGATATGAACTATAACAATGAAACGTATTTGTGGAATGCGCATGATTTTACCGCTCATCAATTAATCCTTACGTATCTCGTTAAGTTTGCAGCTCATTTTGGTGATACAAATCGCATAGAAAAGTATCGAGAATATTTAGAGTATTATTTTGATTCTTATATATTCACGGATGGAGCTAGTCTTGGATATGATTGGAATGAACCGGAGTATTATATAATGGCTCAAGTTAATGAGCAATTAGAAAACCTTGAACTTGCTCAAGAACAGTATGATAAAGCTTATGCTCTAGCTACTTATTCACAAGCTAAGTGGAAACATTTTGAAGCTAAACATGGAAATCGTTGGGGGCTATCTACATATGTAGAACCTAATGGAGACAAACCTAATCTAGCTGGGTGGATTACAAGCTATTCACCAGCATTTTCTACAATCGATGAATATAAAAAGGTGTTAGCATCAATTATGAGCTATGTGTTTAGTTGATTGCTGGCAATTTCCTCCTATAAACACAAAAAAACTCTACCCTAGATCTCCTAAGGTAGAGTTTTCATCTATAAATCTCTATAATACGATGCTTATTGTATCGTATATTTGTTTGGTATATAATTAACATAAGATAGTTAGACGGGGTTGGGCCTCTCTTCGTTATTGAAGGGAGGGGTAAGCCTATGAGTGATTATGAAATCATTATGCTCCTATTACAGGTGATGACCATAGTTATCGCTTTTGGGGCGTTAATAGCGCTTATTTGTCTAGGAAAAGACAAATAGCCCTTCGTTATCTTTGATAATTTGATAACTGAAAGGCCATTTCTACATGTATATGTAATTTAGAGATGAGCCTGACGTGTCTACTCGTCTGACTATCTTCTTATATTATAACGATGGTTGCGTTCATCGTCAAACATAGATGAACAAGCACGTTTTCATCTAATGAGTATGTCCTGCCATTAATTATGCAGGGCATGAATTCTGAGCTGTTTTAAACGGCTCTTTTTTTGTTCCTAGTTTTTTTGATTATCTCCCCATAGGGAATCTCCGTATAATAAACTCACAAGTTAAGCCCATTGGTTGTAACATCAAGTATCATGATTTACCTCCTTTGAATGAATATATAAATACCCCCTTTTAAAAAAGCCGCATTAGGTGGCGAACGAAGTGGTGTTCTTCCGGTGGGCTTAGCCTAGTATGTTGTTTGTATTACTTGAGTTATATGAGTTGTTATACACGGAGGTCCTTTATGGAACGATTTACTATTCAGAAAAATGATTTTTTATCCCATGATTGTGCCGGTTATTTTCACCTATATTATGTAGGGTACGGGCAACCAGGCAATCCGGATTATTTGAACACCTTGAAAAATATATTTGTTTCTACACATCCCGATACGTTGCGAGCAGCCTCTAGGCAAGCCGCATCGTTGATGATACAGGATATTCCGCAGGTTATGGATTCTGAAGGTTTGGATACGGCCATTCTCATGGCGGTGCCACGGTCCAAGTCTGGTATGTGCAATTGGCAGCTCGGGTTTAAGGCCGCTGTACGGAACACTGTGAAAGCTCTACAGGGCGACAATTTATCCGTCATTGACGGTACGGATTTTATTTTCCGCCATACGAGCACCAAGATGACGCACTTGCGTAAGCCTGTGTCCAATTTTGATAATACTGGTAGTGAGCCGTACCCAGGGATTACCAAGGATACTTGCGATATCCAGAACGAGTCCATCAAGGGGAGAACGGTTATTTTAATAGATGATATTTATACAAAAACAGTTAATGTTGACGAAGATTGTATTCAAGCATTATACGATGCCGGTGCGGCGCGCGTTGTTTTCTACGCCGTAGCCTACACCAATCGAAATGCGTATAGAAGGGGAGCATAACATGAACATTTCACCTATAGCTTTGAAAATTTGGGCTGTTCAACAAGCCACCAATCAGATCAAATCGCGAGCTAGCTTTCACAATACGTGGAAAACAGCCGATGAATTCCTTGCCATGATGGACGATATCCCTCACATTGATGAGGTGGTGCACAGCTTGTCCGTAGCGGCCGACGATATGGACTGGATGGACGGCGCCGTGTGCTGCTTTGATGCGGATTTTCCTATTGTGAATACCAGCGCGCCCAATGGCGACCGGCCCTATCTCTTGTTCTACAAGGGCGACCTTAGCCTGCTTGGCGATTTGAACCGCAATGTGGCAGTCATCGGGTATACGACGCCTACCGATGAGCAGGTGGCCCGTGAAAGCAAGATTGTTGAGCAATTAGTTCATTATAACCAGCATATTGTGAGTGGCCTCGCTAAGGGCTGTGATGGCATTGCCCATACGGTTTGCATGGATTGTGGGGGCAAAACCATTGCCATCTTGCCATCACCTTTGAACTCTATATTCCCTGCTGCTCATCGCGATATGGCAGAGCGCATCGTTGAAACAGGGGGCCTCATCATTACTGAGTATTGCGATGAACCGCATAGCCGGCACGAAGCCATCAACCGCTTTGTGGAACGAGATCGATTGCAAGCCTTATTTGCGAAGGCGGTCATCCTTATTGCTAGTTATGAAGGCCGTGATGGGGATAGCGGGTCCCGTCATGCGATGGCAAAGGCTAGCAAATATGGCCATATGGCATGTGCCATGTATAACGCTGCAACTGATGATAATGCACGGGATATGAAATTAAATCGCAGTTTACTAGCATCGCAACAAGCACGGCAACTTGTGGCGGCGAAGGGTAAAGCAGATACATTGGCAGTCACTGTCGAGGATATCGTTCAATTAGTGAACCCCGCTTTGGAACTCGCAGATACACTGTTTTAAGTCCTGTGATAGGTATCCTGTGTGGTTACAGTGCCATTACAGTATAGTTAGAAATATTAGGCATAGTTAGAAATCATAGGTATAGTTTGATAGAGGAGGTTCTATGTTTCACATCGTCGATGTAGATAACACATTGGTGTTTACAGATCAATTAAATACAGCCGGTTATGTGTACGCCTTGGCCCAGGTGGGACTAGAACCACGTACTACTATACCGGACCGCATTACGCGGAATGTGGTGCGTAGCTGGTATCCAGAGCTTACAGACCAAGAATTAGGATTCATCACATCCCATAAGCAGGCCTATGTGCGGACTCATTTGGAACAAACCACGCTTAACCTTGCAATGGCGCATTTACTGATTACCCAAGGTAGCGAGCATTGCGCTCTGTGGACTGCCGCTGATCCAGAACGCGTGCGGTTGCTATTAAACTTTCACAATGTAACGGATTACAAGGCCATCCGGTTTAGCGATAAGACCGCAGGCGATGTGGTTCACGCCATTCAAGATTTTTGCTCGCTATTTCAATGCGGGCCGAAGGATTTATGTTTTTATGATGATGACCCCACCGTAATTCAGCGATTGCTAGATTACGGCGTATCCGTCATGGCTGATAGTAGGTGTGTTGCTCTCAATATGGTATCCTTTTGAGGACTCCATATTTTGACATCACAGACTAAAAGACGGGGATAGATTAGAATGATAGATAGAGTTTTGTTATATAGGAGGTATTATGCATCACATTACGATTAGCACAACGGGCATATTCAATGCCATCCGGCCATCCTTGTTCCCGCCGATAGAGGGAAAGGAAACGACGACGTTTTTGTTTGGCTTGGATTTTAATACGGGTGGAATCATTCCATTTTATGATGAGGAACAAGACGATGTGGTTGTCAATGGTCCTCATGTTGAGCTAGAGCGGCAGCGGATTCGCGCGTTCGTTAAGGCCGTATGTGAGGAGATGGGCAAGCCCTTTGAGGAATGTCGCAGCGCATTCTTGTTTTCCTTGCCCGAGTTTATCCGCTACGGTACGTATAACGGACAGCCTCTATTAGAAAAGCCTCGTACGGGTGAGTATGAGGTGTATGTTTTGTATAAAAGCCACAGAGGTCGCAAGTTATTATTTCAAAGGGTCGCCCACCTAGGGATGAAGTACAATATGTATTCGACAATATGCTACGTCATTTCATAACGACCGTGTTTTCTGATGAAGGGACGTATGGCTATTTATCCGATGTTAAGCATATAGAAACGCCACTATCCCTTGGCGTGTTGCAACAGTCATTGGAGGACATGAAGGCTGCGGACGCGGATATATTCAGTGAAGGTGTTGATGCCTTTTCGGTGCCAAATCATTACGTAATGACCGAGCCTACACAGGTTCATTCTGAATTTTTACTCCTTGCAGATGCGCTTGGCGCCTATATGGTGCAGGCCATGGATGGGGAAACGGAATCGGAAGCGCTCAAGACTATGTCGAAGGATGTATTGTTACAAAATATTTGTGAGTCCATGTATAAAATGTACATGGGGCCTTCTGAAGAGGCAACTATTGATGTCTATGATGAGTGTGAACACTGGCTGAATCCGTTGATTCGGCAATGTTGGAATAGCCAATATACGATGGTCCGTCGTACCTTACAGCAGGTGCCTACTTATGATGATGGCGTGCTCGGTTATGTGAAAGAACAGAAGGTATTCCCTCTTGTGGCACAAGTGATTCAGGAACTGTCTACATCAAATCTCGGTGTTGAATTGCATCCGAGGGTGCATCAGTATAAGCAGTATTTGGATGTCCTCGTTCCTATGTGGACCGCGTGCAGGACTTGTATCGCAAGCGGTATGTCGGGGTGGGTGATGAGCTCTTGTCTGTATTGGATGAATCCAAGCCGTTTGGTATGACTAGTCATTTTGGTATGGATAGTTCGTTTAGCCTAGATGATTCAGCTGACCTAGATGATCCATTTGGATTTAATGACCCCTTTGGCATGAACGATACTGACGACATGCCACCGGTAGATGTGGATTTATGTTGCCACATATTTTGCGCTTGATGCGTGTCAGCGTGCCATTCGAGGCGAGCGCATGTACCATAATATGATTCCTATCGTGAATTTCCTAGACGATGTGGTTGCTCATGCGGATATTCCATCACCGGATTCGTGGCAGTACGAGTATATGTTGAAAGTAGGTCGTCTATCCAAGTGGTATCGGGCGTTGGCCTATGCTTTCATAGGGCGTAGTGAGGCTGAAAGTCTCTTAAAAGAGTTGATTCAGGCCCAAGAGAAAGGATCCGCTCGAGTATGAAAGTTATTCAGATGCGTTTATTAATAACTTGGCAAATCCGTCGAGTGCCTTTGACCTTGATTATTTACAACTTGCGTTGTTGCATTTTTATGTAGAAACGGATAATCGTTTAGGCTACGAACGCTATATTGAAACCGTGTATCCACCGCTCTTCTCCATGCGTTTTGACTGGATTAGCCAGATGCATGTGCTACTAAATGAGAATGGACATGAGACGGAAGACGAGTATACAGAGGGCAATCACTATTGGAACTATACGAATGCGGTGTTCTTGTTGTGGCTCAAGGCCGTATGGCACTTTCACCTAGACCACATGGACCAAGCGTGCTGGGACGAACTCGGTACCTTGTGGGATGCGACCTATGATAATCCAAACTATGCGTGCCATACGCAGGACCATTATGCGTACCTCGAATGCGTCAAATATATGGTGAAATTGGCCGTTCATTTTGGCGACACCCGTCGGGCCGAGATGTATAAGCGGAATCTACAAACCCTCATCGATGAGGAGTATCGATTTGGCTGGGCCGGCACTGCACTAGGCTATCCATGGAATGCTTCGGATTATAGCATTATGGCTCAGATTAATGAAAGCCTTGGTAAACTAGACCTCGCGAAGGAGCAATACGATAAGGCCTACGCCTTGGTGAGCTTTGCCCAAGACAAATGGCGCTACTTTGAAGGCAAACATGGCAACATCTGGGACTTGCCAATTGCCGTAGACCCAGAGGCGACACAACCTACATTAACCGAGTGGTTAACCAACTATACACCGAAATTCTCTACCATTGACGAGTACAAGAAAGTCTTGGTGTCTTGGATGAGCTATGTGTTTCACTAGCATTGTTACATTGACATATAGAATATAAAATAGGCACGTTCTCGTGGATATAGTATACTTATATCAATAAGAGAACGTGCCTATTGTTGTTTGAGAGGTGTTGTATGAAACTAAAAACGATGTTGATAGGTGTATCTATGGCGTTAGCTTTTACCATGCCTATTAATGCGGCGCAATATACGGTGCCCGAGGGACAACTGCCTGTGCCAGGTGCAGATGCAAGTATTCCAGAGAATGCATATCAGAATTATCGGTATGGTGATACTAGTAAAGTACCTGATTTTGAGATTAAGGAATCTTTAAAACTCAGCTTTAAAGAGATAGACGAGATTGCTCGTGAGCCTGAAATGAGCCAAGTCAACATCAATGCATTGAAAGAAGCCAATATTAGATATATGGACTTGCTTTCACATGACTCAACGGTTATTTTATTACATGAAAAGGGGTATAATGCTAAACTGACGGCTCCGATTAGAGCTTTAGAGGGTATAGTCACTCCTTTAAAAAGAGAGGGTATTACGTCATTTGCTATAGACCGTTATGCAATGGCTTCGCTTTCTGGTACTACGGAAACGCCAGAGCAAGCTTTTAATGAAAGTAGCACTAGACGTAAAGGAACTTTCACATATCCTGGTATACGAGCAGGAACTTGGATAATAACAGATCTATCAGATAACGATAATAATCCTATGATGCTTGCCCATGTTATATTCGATGACCAGCCAAATCACACGTACATAGCTACATTGAATAAGTTTGGTGAATCAGATGTTGTAAAGAATTTAGAGTCAGCGATGACGAACATTGTGATTCCTTCCATGCAAACGTTGGATAATTTGGATAACATTAGTGAACGTGTTACATGGGGAAATATTGCATATCGTGTGCCTAAGGGAATGGTAGTAAAACCGAACGACGCGAATAATGCTAATTCAAATAAGCGTGTGTATCAGGGGCATGGAATGGAATTCGTTATTGAAAGAGGACCTGTTACCGATACTGAAAGTCCGACCTTGGCATACTGCAATCGTGTTCTACGTGACTATCTCTACGCGTCTCCATCACTTCTATTACAAGATGTACCAATTCAGTCTGCAGTGGTGTGGAATAATGGGGTTCCATCTTATCTTATGGACCAATATAATTCTGGTAAACAATCTCGTATGATTCAATTGATACAGGATGATCAGTATGAATACAATATGTATCTTACCTATGAAGATGGAAAAGCAAATTATAATCATATTGAACTACGCGATATGATGGAATATTTGGACTTTGGGAATGCTAAGATGCTAAGAGATACAATGCATCAAAACTTAATACATAAGAAAAAATAGCCTTCCGTTACCGCTTGGTAGCTAGATAAACGAAAAGGCCATTTCCTAAGTAATTTAATTTTCGAGATGAGCCTGACGTCACGACTCGTCTGACTATCTTCTTATATTATAATAAGGTTATGATATATCGTCAAATTCAGATGAATGAGTGAGGTATAGTGTTTATTGCTATAATCTTAATTTAAGGGTTAAGAGGTAAGTCTATTGAAACATATGCTTGTAAAACTCTTATTAAGTTCTATTCTTGTCATTGGTTGTATGGGACAAACTGTGTTTGCCAAAACTGATGATGCAGGCGTCTTAGCCGGTTTAGAATCTAATTCGGATATGTATTCTTATTTAAACCATTACCATTATTCTTTATGGCTAGCAGATCATCGTTATTCTAGTCACGATATGTACATCTCTGCGGACCAATCCGTTATTATTTCATTATGGGATTATAGTACACCACCGAGTACGATATATATTACAAAATCGGGGTACGCCACCAATAAAGGGGCCATGGTAGGGATGACGAGAAGCGAAGTAGAATCCCTTTATGGACCGCTTCTCGAGGATACTGAATGGGGACGACCAGCAGAGCCATATGGAGACATTTACGATGGATATGATACATATACAGGGTACTATGTTGGCGAATACGTAAGTTACCACAATGAAGGACTGTCTTTTGTGTTCAATAAGTATACAAATCAAGTCGTATTGATTCGGTACCAACATGATCGACATGGAAATAGTAATGTATTGAGTAATGTAAAAGAATATAACTTATTACCTTATTTACTATAGTGAATAGTATAATGTAGATATGAAAAGAAACCTCTACCTAGAATTTTTAGGTAGAGGTTTATCTATAAATCGGTATAATACGATGCTTATTGTTTCGTATGTTTGTTTGCTATATAATAAGCCTAAGATAGTTAGACGAGGTTGGGCCTCTCTTCGTTTTTGAAGGGAGGGGTAAGCCTATGAGTGATTATGAAATCATTATGCTCCTATTACAGGTGATAACCGTGGTTATTGCCTTTGGGGCGTTAATAGCGCTTATTTGTCTAGGAAAAGACAAATAGCCCTTCGTTATCCTTTATAATTCGATAACAGAAAGGCCATTTCACAAGATTATTCCTTCGAGATGAGCCTGACGTTGCGACTCGTCTGGCTATCTTCTTATATTATAATAAGGTTATGATATATCGTCAAATTAAGATGAATGAGCGAGTGAGGTATAGTGTTTATAACTATAATCTCTAAGAGGCGAGTCTTATGTTAAAACGTATTTTTATAATGTTAGCAGTAGCATTAGCTTTCACGATACCTAGCCAAGCGATATCGATACAGGAACTCAAGTCATCACCGCAGTTTAAGGTGATTTATGAGGTAACGCCTGATGGCCCTAATGCAGATGAGCATACTACATGGTATTTAGATACGAAATCCATAGAGGTATTAGAGTATGCACCACCTATGTATAAAATTAAAGCCACGGTATATAATGCGTACCAATCACCGCGTAAAAACGTTATTTATAGTGATTCTTGGATTGTGTCCTATGATACTCGTTTGTCGCTGGCAAGTCAGGTATATCGCGCGAAACAAGCGGGTGCTTCGTTGACGACGGTTATTGATGCGGCACAGACAAAAACAGGTATGACGGGCACTGAGGAACCATTGGGTAAATTCTCCTTTGATGGACAGTTGCTGCCGGTTCAGGTGAAAGCCTCGACTCGTGCTATTGTGCGCACGGCGCCTAATACGACTCGTTATGATATAGCAGATACATTATTCTATGAAGCGTATCGTATGCATTTTGAGGATGTGGTGGTGAAATGAGGCCTATGATGAAAGTACTATATATAGCAATGGCGTTGGCGCTGTCTTGTGTGGTGCCCGCGCATAGCATGTCCATGCAAGAATTACAAAATACTAGCCGCTTTGAAATGCTTCATGGCTTTGGTGAAAGCGGCAATGGTGATGGCACATTTATAGATAAGGACTCCATCAAGGCCTCTAACGGACCGAATGGAACTAAGCAAATTGCCCTCACACAGTATGTGCTCATGCCTGCTGGAGATATAATTCAGGAAAAGCAGGTTCTATACACCTTTGATACACAGTATTCTTTTGTGAATCTCATAAAGAAGCTCGGGACCAATCAGTTAGAATCATATAAAGATCTATGGTTGTCTAAACAAAAGAATTCAGGGATTTCATCTGCTATTATTGATTTTAAAGAGTATCATATAGATGGGAATCGGTATGATACACAACGTGAAGCGCAAGACAGACGAATGGCAACGGCCCCTGTAGATTTTGGTTTCGCAGGATACCTCTTGGCAAACCGCCTGTATGAACGTGTATATGGCGTACAATTTGACGATGTAGCTGGAAAGTAGAAGGCGTTTAGCATGGCAAGTACAGTTATCGATAGCAAGGTGTTTAGCACTGATGAAATGAGACGTGTCCTCCATTACCATTGTTCCTTTGTTGAAAGCTTTCAAAGAAATCTTGCCAGATAATGCGGGCGAATATGTTCACTGGGGCTGCATTAACAGAATGGGAATCCATTCCGCGCTTGTGAACTATTGGCTTGCTTTAGAAAAATCAAAGGATGTACTAGAACATCTCATTGTATATCCAAAACATATGGAACAAAATCTATACAAACTTCGAGGACTCATGATGAGCGAATGTATCATGATGCATCTGGCACCTCGTTTGGGCCGTATGACTGCGCATTCCATCGTTTACCGTACATGCATGAAAGCCTATGAAGAAGAAGCCCAAATGAAAGATGCTTTGATGGCTGAGCCAGAAGTTACAGAAGCTTTCACAGAAGACGAAATCGACTATATGCTAGATCCTCATAACTATATTGGCTTGGCAACACAATTTGCTGATCGCGTATTAGAAAAATATAAATAGAATCATATATATCGTCAAATATGAATGAATAACAAATAATAGGCACAATTTTATTTGCATAGTATACTTATGCTAATAAGGTTGTGCTTATTTTATTGTAATGTGAGAGAAAAGAGAAGGTTTTATGTTACGTAAAAGTATAATTATGATGGCACTAGCAACTGCTTTCACCATAAATGTTAGTGCTGTACAGATCGAAGTGCCAGCCGGGCAGCCGCCTATGCCTGGAGCAGACTCGAGTATTCCTGCTAATGCGTATGAGAATTATCGAGCCGGTAGCTTGAGTAATGTAGGGGCTAGTGATGTTATAAAGTTACATTCTGAATCTGAGAAGCGTATGGAAATGTATGTAACTGACTGGGGACTAACACGAGATGAAGTCAATCAGATAGCAAGCGATTCGGAGAAGCTGATGGACTTAATTGTTAATGAGTCTGCAGTTGTGTTGTTGCATGATGATCGTAATAACATCCGAGCATCTGTCCCTGGACTACTATTAGCAAGTAAATATTACCCAAAACGCAGTGATGGTGAACGTTTATCTATTGTAAGAGAGAATTCCATATTTTTTGCGATCGGTACGAAATCAAATTATGATGATGCATTAGGTAAACTAAAATCAGAGCGAAAAGGGGAGTTCATATATCCTGGCATTTCACATGGTAAATGGGCTATTGATACAGAATCTTTCGGTGAGAATACGCCTGCTATGGTTGCTGTAGTTGGTTTAGATAATCAACCAAATCAAGAATATATGATAGGCCTTAGCTACAAAAATCAGCCCGTTACCAATAAGCTCGAGCGCGTTATGAGTAATTATGTAATTCCATCGATTCGTTCTTTAGATGACATGGATCATTATAGTGAAAGCATCAGCTGGGATAATCTCATGTATCGCATTCCTAAAGGGCTTAAACTAACAGCACAGAAGTCATTAAAGGACTCTGCTGAAATAAGGAACTATCGTGGATTGGGGATGCAACTTGTTGTGGCCAAAAAACCTGTAAAAGTAGATGATAAATATATTTACTCTTTTATTAATGAAATTTCGGAGGTAGAGCCAGAGAGTCAAATTATAGGTGATGCACCTATTCAGTCAGCATCTGTTTGGAATAATGGTGTTCCTAGTCTTTTGGTAGATAACTATCAACCAGGTAAAAAATCTTTAATGTATCGATTCTTACGCGATGACAAGAATATATATATTATGAGTTTAGTTTATACCGACGGGGCTGTGCCATATTCTCATATTCAGCTGCGTAATACAGTAGAATATTCTGACTTTGCAAATATTGAAACATTGAGGAATAAAGTAATCCGCATGCAAAGTCGAGAAAAGATGTAATACAGTTGTGTGTATATAGTTTGTAAATTTTAAGAGGGTTTTATGTTACGTAAAAGTGTAATTACAGAGCTTGTTATAGGCCTGTAATTGGTAAGTGGCTATCGTTATAAAGCGGATGTAAATTGGTTGAGCAAAACTTGGGATCGCCTTGAACAAAAAGGTGATAAAGTCAGTAAGATTTTGATTTATAAATGATTATATTCTTACCATATCTATGAAAAAAGCCGAGCTTTTAATTCATAGAATTAGCTCGGCTTTTATTAGTTTATTCGTATATTTATATAATATAATGCTTATTGTATCGTATATTAGTTTGCTATATAATAATTGTAGGATAGTTAGACGAGGTTGGGCCTCTCTTCGTCATCGAAGGGAGGGATAAGCCTATGAGTGATTATGAAATAATCATGCTCTTATTACAGGTAATAACTGTCGTTATTGCCTTTGGGGCTTTAATAGCGCTTATTTGTCTCACAAAAGACAAATAGCCCTCCGTTGCCTAGTGTAACTAGATAACTGAAAGGCCATTTCTTCATGTTTTTGTGTAACTAGAGATGAGCCTGACGTTACGACTCGTCTGACTATCTATTTATATTATAGATAGAATCTTATATCTCGTCAAATATGAATGAATAACAAATAATAGGCACAATTTTATTTGCATAGTATACTTATGCTAATAAGGTTGTGCTTATTTTATTGAGAGATATAGTTTCACTAGTTTTATGGAGAGAAGTTTTTATGATTCGACGTATTTTAATGCTAGTCCTTGTATTGCTAGCTTTCACGAAGCCTACAGAGGCGATTTCATTTCAAGAGCTTAAAGAATCGCCGCAGTTTAAGCTGATTTATTCTCATGAATATGCTCATCATACGCCTGTTGAAAATGGGGGCGTGTATATTTATTTAAATACATATTCAATTGAGTCTGTTCAATATGCACCGCCGAAATATACGTTGCGTGGTACGTATTATATGGTGTATACCTCATCATATCAAAATGAGATCATTGAGAAACAGTTGACTGTCAATTATGATACGAGCCATTCGTTGGCGACTTTAATTCATTCGTCACGTATGATGAATCGCAATTCGTCCATGATGGATTTAATGAAAGCTAGTGACAGCAATACAGGGTTATTTATGGCTGATACCACCGTTGCTATATATACATTAAATGGTGCTCTTAAGCGGAATCTATTCCCTAATGAGACTATAAATCAGAAGATTTATAGAAAAAACATTGTTATGTATGATTTAGCAGATGCTATGTTTATGTCTGTGTATCAACAGTATTTTGATGATATTGTGATACCGTGAGGTGGATGATGAAACGCATATATTTCCTTTTTCTATGCTTACTCACTTGTCTTATGCTACCTTTGAAAGGATATGCTGTATCACAAGCTGAGTTATTGAATTCCAATCGATTCCAACATATCGACTCGTCTGTTGATTCTGGCCGAGGCGATGGAAAATACCTGGATCTTGAGTCTATTAGAACTATCGCAGATTCTAACGGGCACCGTCGCATTGAGGCCACTCTGTATGTATTGATGCCTGCATCCAATCTCATTCAAGGTATTAAAATCGAATACGATTACCAACTTAATCAATCGTTGCGCCATCTGATTAATGCGCATGAAAAAGGGCTTAAACAAGGCACTCATGTACCATATATTTCGATTTGGTGTGCTAAGGATGAGAATTCTGGCATTACTGGTATGGTGAAAGCTGCAGGTGCTTTTACCAATGATGGTAGCACTCGTGCCTCACTTCAGCAAGCAAATATAGAGGCCATGATGTTACCTGCCATATTTGGTATAGAACGATATACATTACCTAATTTGATCTATCAGAAGGTATATGGATTAGCTTATGATGATGAACCATAAGAATAGTTATAAATAGAATTCAATATCATACATTTTTTTGAATAAAATAGAATTTAATTTCCTAAATAGTAGGGTTTTAGTGTAAAATTAAAAGTAAGTTACATACTATTATGTCTGCATGAGAGGAGACCCTTATGTCTAAAAAGAAGATTATTATTGCTGCATTAGTAGCCATTGTGGCCATTGCTCTAGGTTGGTATTTCTTGTACTTTACAAAAACACCTGTCTATTCATTGAATCTTGCTCGTGAAGCCGTAGAAAAGCACGATGTGAATGCTTTCAAAAAACATGTCGATGTAGATTCTATCATCGGTTCAGGCTATGATGATGTTGTGGCTATGCAACTGGAAGATCCTGAAATTAAGGATAACCCACTTAAAGGCCTTGCTGAGGTGATGTTCCAAGGTTTGAAACCTAAGATTGTGCCTATTTTGAGTAATGAAATTTACAGTGCTATCGCAAAGCAACCTGAAAGTTCAGACCAAAATGCTCGCGAAAAACAAGCAGCTGATGACTTGAAAGAAAAAACAGGTATTAAAGATCTTGAGTTCAAAAGCATTGGTTCTGCCTCTGTTGATGGTAATAGCGCCGTTGTGCCTGTTACATTTAACTCTAAAGAACTTAATCGAGACGTAACATTTAACCTTGCTATGAAAAAGCTGGATGATGGTACATGGCAAGCCGTTAAAATCAACAACTTTAAAGAATTCCTTGCCCTTGTAGAACAACATGAAAAACAAGGTAAGGCAAAATAAGAATACGCGTTATATTAGGTAATTTGAAATAGCTACATAAAACTAAATAGAATACAAATAGCCAGTACTGCGATTGCGGTACTGGCTGTTTTTAGAATTGTCGTGTTAACATAAAAATTAAATTTTCAAAAAAACATGAAGATAGGATGAAAATATATTATTGACGTAGAAATAAGCAGCTCTTATAATAGTGAATGTATAGTTTTGTCAGAATGTATCTCTATTCATAAGGGTCCATAACTGGAAATCTATAAAGATGTGTTGTGTTTGACTGAGACCGTGTAGGCTAGAGGGAGAGTTATTATGAATAAGCGATTGTTAGTGTTAGCGGCAATGATGTCTATTTGGAGTATCAATGTTATCGGTGCGTCTGTAGATGTGGGCACTGATACGATTAGAGTCGGTACACAACCCGCATCACAACCATTTGATGGTACCACGATTTCAAGTGATCAAATCATGATTAATGACAATTTCCCAGATAATAGTAATGAGCGTACCATTATTACATCTGGTACTTTAGATGTGGCGAATCATCAAAGGAGTATGAGTTTTAATGGTAATGGATTAAGTATTGTTGATGTGGCGGCTGCTAACTCTATGATGCCAGGTCCAGATCCAGATACAGATCCAAGTACTGTGAAAATATATTCTACACAGGTTAATCCTACAGGTATAACTGTTAGTGATGGTCAACCAAATGGCCTTATGCTGACCTATGATGGTGAGGCTGGTATTCATGCAGGAAATATGCAAATGCATGATGTAGCTGCTGGTGTTGCAGATACTGATGCTGTCAATGTGAGTCAATTACGCGATGCTACTAGTCATATTAATAATGCCATGGTTAATATGGACCGTAAAATTAACAAGGCTGGAGCCGCAACGGCTGCCTTATCTGGGTTGCATTATTTGGATTATAATCCAAACGATAAATGGTCCTTTGCAACTAGTGTCGGCCATTATAAAAATACAACGGCTGGTGCTATTGGTACCTCTTATCAACCAAATGAGAATACGATGGTTCATCTTGGTATTGCTTTAGGTAGTGAAAGTACATTCAATCTTGGAGCTTCTTTTAAATTAGGCTATCAAGATCCTACCTTAAAAATGAGTCGCTTTGAAATGGCACAGCAAATCAAAGATTTGCAAGCTGATAATGCAGATTTACGTGCTGAAATAAAAGAAATTAAAATGGCATTACAAAAATTACAATAGTTACAGTAGTTACAGTAGTTACAACACTATTGTTAGTAAACCTCATTATTTATAACATAATATTGATTCCTAGGGAATATATATAGCTCCGTCTTGTATTTTCAAGGCGGAGCTTTAGTTATAAATTAAAGTTCAAGGACGTTAAAAATATAAGACTAAAATGATAAAAAAGAAGCTATATAAAACTAGCGATTCTCTGGAAACACCACATGTTGTTGTAGTTTAAACTCAGGGTTATTCGTAGAATCAAAGAACTCAATCATATTCCGTAATTTTTGGACTTCATCAGCACTTAAAAATTTTGGATAAAAGATGATATAGATAAAATGATAGGTACCATCATAGGATTCAAAGTTTAGGATGTGATTATCCCTATACGGTTCATAGCTGTGTATGGAGAGCCCAGGAATATTGTTATTCCATACAACAGAGTAATTTATATAATCTGGTGTTGGGTGATAACGGTATATATCCCAGAATGAACGTAACTCTCTATTGAAATTGTAATGTCCATCAATCATAAAGTTACGAGCATACGGATTATTAGCAAGATTGATAGTAGAAACAGAAAAAATTATAGCTCCTTTTTTGTAATGTCTAATATCTTGATAGGTACCCTTGCTTTCACCATCGAATATGGCATCCTTAGGTACGCGATACTGTATGCCGTTTAGATTTTCTATGCGTGAATATTGATTCAACTCATTGAGATTTTTCACCGATGGAAGCACGTAATTGGCGAGTAGATTGTCAGTAGGCACCTTATTCAACACCGGTTTATTATCGAAATAGGCGATACCTGCGTGATATAGAGGATACCGTATGGCAAAGCCCATATGTTTAAAGTTGATGGTATCCACGGTCATCGTCGTCTTTTGACCATTTTTGAGGTAAGGCATTTTCATGCTGTCCCAGGTACCGTAGGTAACGGCAGGGTATGAAAATACAGTCGCCTTTATATCAGAAATATGCTTTTCTAGATTCTTCTTTGCTTTATCTTGTAAGAACTTACGAACGTCCTTGTCTGTTAGTTTTTCATAGGCAATTTTAGTGTTGCGCCAATCCTGATCTTTATAATCTGCATAGTCGATTTCTAGATTAAGATTGCCGTTATCAGTTATAACGCGATAATCCTCTATGGTGCGATCAGGATTTTTATACCGACCAATATTATATTCACTCTTTATGCCTGCTACGGGGAATGAAAGCGGAATCTGGCTGTAGTGATTGTGAACGGAAATCACCGTATTGTGGTAATGTTCTCCGCGATATATGGAGGCTTCTTTTGCATAGGCTAGTTCGTTTCTGCTAATGCCGTTGGATTTATCGGTGTTCTTTAATGTTTTTACATAATTTTCCACATCTTGTTCAATGGCTGGGTTTGTGGCCTGATAATTTATATATGCATCCTTTGGAATTTTCGCATCCGCACCAGGAATATTGACGTCGATGGCCTCTGCTGGTGACAGTACAGTGCTCATGATGAAAGCACCTACTAATAGTGGTAATTTTTGCATAGTAACCTCTCCTGCTTATATCATCTCTTTTATAGGAGCTATAACAATACATAGATTCTCTTTGTTAAGTATAATTATATAATATTTCCATAGTTTAAAGAGTAATGAGTTCTCATATTACTATGTGCTAAAATTTACGCATTCTTCAGTTTATACTAAAGGTGTAAATAGCGTTAGCTTTCATCAAGATTGGTAAGATAAAAGGGGGATGTCCTATGAATCAAGGTTTAGTGCGCCAAATTAATGATATCGTTAGACCCTATCGCGAAGCGCGGATGGGTATGCTCATCGTGATTAGTAATCCCGTAGGTCAACGTGGTCCGACGCCACCGTTGACATGGCACTATATGGTCGGTCGAAATTGGTATAAGCATACGATTCATGGCACGGCATCTGTGAATGGTGTACATGGACACCAGCCTGTGGAGATGACCTTGTTTGCATGGCCTGAGGATAGGATTGTAGATTGGCACAGCGTGGGTGGTTGGCACACGCAGCAATATGGGTATTCTTGTGTGCTCTGCGTATCGCCTACGGGGCACACTAAAATGCTTCGGTATGATCATGGCAAGATGCGGTATGGCGATGATTTAGGGCTTTGGGACCCTCAGCAGATTGAGACCTATGGCAGCACTGTTTTAGGTGAAAGCTATGCTTGTACGGGCATTGACGCTGATTATCGGCGTATGCAATTCCCTGAGTTTAATCGTCAAGATGGCACTCATTTTGGTGCTTTATCTGATTATATTGGCAGTGAATATATTTTACTATTCCCCAAAACGCGTATTAGTTTAATACGTAGAGGCATATGGCGCCATTCGATTGAAGACCTAGCCAATATATGCAATGTACCAGTTGATATAGTGGAACAAACTTATCTTGATACACCTGATGATCCAACGGAATATAGGGAAACCTTTTATGCTCTGTATGTGCGAAAATCAAGATTACAAGAAGTATTTGGCGTTTTTAAACGGATCCTTATGACTAGAGCAATTCCTTGGATGCTTTGCATCACACCAAGAGGGTATATGTATCATATTTCTCCATGTACTAATAGTGATACGGGGCTAACAACAAGCACCTCACCTAACATTGCATATGACCCACATGCCGATGAATTTTTGGCCCTTCTCGCTAAAGATAGATGGGAACTATGTGGTAACTATGGACTATTTTCACTCGATACATATAAATCATTTATGGAAACACAAGATTGTTACATCAAAACAATTGTGCCAGACCCAGAATTTACCTATTGTCCTCCATCAGTTTTGACTGTCATAGCAGGGCACAATATGATTCAGAACTTGCTGAAAACACCGTGCGTATGGGCATAAAAAGAGCATATATATCGTCAAATACGAATAAACCATAAAACAATAGGCACAGTGCTTCTTAGCATAGTATACTTATACTAAGAAGTATTGTGCTTATTTTATGTTGAGAGAAGAGGGTGTAATATGATGCGGCGTAGTTTATTTATGATGGCGATGGCAGTAGCTTTCACTACGAATGTTAATGCCGTAGAGATAGCGGTACCGGTAGGACAACCTCCTGTACCTGGTGCAGACAGGAAAATTTCTGCAAATGCCTATGAAAATTATTCACATATCAATGAGCCGGCTGTTAAGGAGGTAGACGCATATGTGGCGTATGTTAAGTCTCATCCGAGATCCTCAGATTCATTGATAGCAAAAATTAATCAAGAGAAACCTGGATATGATAAAGCCGTTAGATTAGCAGAGTTTTCACAATCTACTGTTGTTTTGGTGCATGACAATGCCAATGCGATTCGTTTCTCTGTGCCTGATGTTAGTATTCGAGGTGATGTAATTACGTCGAATACAGAAAAAGGACCATTATATGCTGTTCGGAGTCTTACTGGATTTTTGCTTGTAGGTCCTCCTCATAGTAAGCAAATAAAGGGTTATGAGCATGGAAAGTATACATATGACAATTTAAAACAGACTTCTTGGAAATTCGTGTCGGATGCTAAAGAACATGTGATGTATACTGAATTCACTCCGTCTAATTCCAACCATACGTATGGCATTACATATGGTCGTTCTGTGACGAAGAATGATCCGTTTCAAAATCGACCTGCTGAAGTGATTATGAGCAACTATATTATTCCGTCTATTGAATCGCTAGTGGGATTGGATTCTTATTCTAAGGCTGAAAGCTGGGGGAATTTTACGTATCGTATTCCCAAAACCGCTAAATTGATTAGTCAGACTATGGAAGAAGGTCGGTATGAGGTGCGAACCTATGAAGATAAGGGGATCACGATTCGTGTTATACGACATGTATTTAAGAAAGATAATATAGATCGTTCTGGCGCCACATCTCAAATACTGTGGTTTTTGGATAAATATGGCGATCTTGATATGCCTACACAATATGCTACTGTATGGAACAACGGCTTGCCAGGATTCTTGATTGATCGTCAAATAACCAAAGGTAACTCGTACTTGAGACACTATACAAAAGATTCAGTATATGCTTATAGTTATCGAATTCTTTATGATGAAAGTATGTCCTTATATAATCATAAACAGTTGAGAGATATGATTGAATATGTAGACTTTGATAATACAAGAACACTTCAAAAGGAACCGCAATGGAGAGTAGACGGGACCTATAAGAAGCAGTTAGAAGCAAATTCGGTTTATATTCCTTCGTATATGAAGAAAATAGCACTTTATAATTAATATTTTCACCAAGTTGGCCAAAGGCAGAGCAGTATCGTCATTATAGACCTGGTCAGGTTATAGGGGCCTATTTGCCTGCTGAAGATATGAAAATTGCCGGCGTATCCCTTGGCACATCTTTTGATGCGGTAAAGGCCAGCCTTGGTCAGCCGACTAGTGAAAAACGTGATGAGCTTACCTATGGCGGTATTAAATTTGGGCATTCCTTGATGCAAGATAGCCGACCTATCGTGTGGTATATTACCGTTAGCAATCGGGATGCTGTAACAGCTCGTGGCATTGCCGTTGGCGATACTTTAAAAAAGGTTATGGACGTTTATGGACGCCCTGATTTTATCGACTTTAATAACCGTTGGTTCTATGGATATCTCAGATATAATAGCGATAACATTCGCGGTATATTCTTTGAACATAATGGCAGCAAGGTAACGAAGATTATCGTAAGCGATAATTGAGTGATTTTTTATAAGAGGAGGTGACTATTAGTGTCATAGGCAGGTGTTGAAATTATCCGTGTAGAAAATCTTTATAGAATAAATCATCGTAGTTTAGTTTTATATTTTACCTATAAAATATACAGTAATATTGAATTATACCTGTATAACAGGTATAATAAAGGAGAAATATTCTATGATTATTAGTTTTAAGGATAAGGACACGGAAAAAATTTATCATCAATTATTTACTAAACGATTTTCTCTTTCTATTCAACGTTTAGCATTGAGAAAATTAATTTTGTTAGATAATGCTGCCTCGATTAATGATTTACGATGGCCTCCTGGTAATAGATTAGAATTGTTAAAAGGTGACAGAATAGAGCAATATAGTCTTAGGATAAATAATCAGTATAGGATTTGCTTTCAAGTAAAAGATATAAATTGTTTTTATAATGTTGAAATTGTGGATTACCATTAAAGAGGTTACACTTATGAAAAATTATATTTCTACTCCAACAATTAGTGAGATATTAAAAGAAGAATTTATGGAACCACTTGGCTTGACAGCGTATCGACTAGCAAAAGATATTAAAGTACCTGTGTCAAGAATTCAAGAAATTTTACATGATAAGCGGAGAATCACTGCTGATACGGATTTACGGCTTTGTAAATATTTTGGTATGTCTAATGGTTTTTTCTTGAGAGTTCAAATGGATCTTGATTTGCGTGAAGCTCAAACAAATAGTCGTTTACTCGAAGCGTTACAGTCGATACAACGGTGTACAGCTATTCCTGTAGACGATATGTAAATAGGCGATATAAAACAATAAATTGAAATTAATCGATATATCTGCTAAACTATACATATGAATAATGATTCTTAGTGTTATATGTAGATAAAGGAGTTCCTATGTTATTTGTAGAATATCCAAAATGCACAACGTGCAAAAAAGCAAAGAAGTTTTTAGATGATCATCACATTGAATATACGGACCGTGATATTAAATCTGAAAATCCTACAGCTGAGGAAATCGCTGCATGGTACCCTCAATCTGGTAAGGATTTGAAAGCATTCTTTAACACGTCTGGCTTGATTTATCGTGAGCAACAATTAAAGGATAAGTTGCCAGGTCTTAGCGAAGAGGAAAAATTAGCTTTGTTGGCATCCAACGGTATGCTCGTAAAGCGTCCAATTTTGGTATTAGAAGATAAGGTCTTGGTAGGCTTTAAAGAAAAAGAATGGATGGAAGCGCTAAATTTGTAATTAGCTGAATGACATCGTACCTCATATTCTGATTACTATTATAAACGGCTGTAATAGCATGCGCAGTACATGCATGTTGTTACAGTCGTTTTTTGACAGCATATACAGTTTTTCGGTATACTAATAGATATTTCATTAGTTTTTCATTAATGAATCGTGAACGTAAGATATGAGAGAGTGTATATGCGATTTTTAGTGTATGTGTTGTGTGGGGTATTACTGGCTCCTACTGTGTGGGCCAGTGATACGGCGCCATCTACGAAAAATGGACAAGTGAATACTGAGGAATTTCATGTTTCGCCGGCCTATTTGCCGGATCATCAGATTGGTGAAAGTGGACCGTTGGTAATGGATACAACAGAGCGTAAAACGACGCGGTATTCTAATGTTGATGCGGTGAATTCCGCTATCAATGCAGTGGCTGTGTCCAATATCAACAATGATATGCATACCAATGGTAAAGCATGGATGAAACGAACCACCGTGGCGCTTAGCTTTCAGAAGGATTGGAAGCCCCTCTACAGCGCAGAAACGGTGCAGCCTATAGGCCATTATGACGACAAATCCCGCCAAGTTTGGTTTACCCAAGGTTCCGTGGCACGCGCTGCGGACGTTGGTACGACCCTTAACAGCGGTTTTGGTTATCGCCACATCAGCAGTGATGACCATCATTTGCATGGCGCGAACTTGTTTTATGACCACCGTTTCAAGGGCCAACATAGACGCATGAGTGCCGGTCTTGAGTATCTTTCTGGTGAAAGCGAGTTCCGTTTCAACTATTATCGTGGTATGAGTGATGACCATATGGTCAATGGTGCATTGGAACGTATTACCGATGGCTATACCGTGTCCTATGGAAAAACCTTTAAAAATGCGCGCTGGACTCGCATCTATGGAGAAGCCTATCATTGGACTCTGGACCGTAGCGCTGATAAAAACGGATTGCGACTTGGCACTGAACTGCAACTGACACCGCGCGTGTCTATTGATATGGGGTTCAATAAACCAGAACACTCTTCCGGTAGTGCCTATGGCAAAATCATGTTCCGCCTTGCTGGTGCCGATATGGCGTGGTACGGTGGAAAACACAAACTCGATACAGAATCTACAGTGCGATCTAAAATGCTTGAAACAGTGAGACGAGCTAATACGATTGTTGTGGAATAATAGAATGGGGCTGTAATAAACAGCCTCATTTTTGGATGAATTTAATAATAGAGATGTTTATTGAGGAAACTATTATATGAGTATGGATACTAAGGTTAATTGCTATAACCGAGAAATAGAAAAATTATTTTCATCATGGATATCAAAAGGCGAATCAGGAACCATTAATCATAATGCAGATGGATTCATTAAGGATGGAATTATTAAACCCTATATTTGGTTTCAATCGGAATGTAGACCTTTGTTTCTTTTGAAAGAGGCTTATAATGGCAATGGCTCTAAAGACTCATGGGATTTGTGTGAGTGGATTCGTTCTAATGTTGAAAGCGTCGGTAAAATTAGTACATGGATGACAATTTCTTTATGGGCGAAAGGAATTATTAATACAAATGCAGAAGCATTATATCATCTACCAAATGAGACTGAGCAAAAGCGATTAGGTATTTCTTGTTTAAGTAATATTGCTGTTGTTAATTTACGTAAAAGTGGTGGCCAAAAGTCATCAAATCATGAGATATTAAAACAGTATGTTGCATTTGATAAATCCGAGTTGAGCCATGAAATTAATTTAATACAACCTACAGTCATCATTTGTGGTGGAACGTTTAGATATATAAAGGATATATTTGGTAAAAGTTTAATATGGTTAGAAGATAATCCTTATATAATCCTAAATGATATAGGTATACCTGTCCTAGATTACTATCATCCTGCATGTAGATTTCCAAAGGTAATGAAATATTATGGATTAATCGGAATGTATCAGCAAATGCTATTGGAAAATAAAAAGATACAAGTGCATAGAAGTACACAATTTAAAACGTTAAAAATATGCTATAATTAATATACTATTTATAATTTAGAGAGAGTGTTTATTATGCATATTACAAAGCCTCTACTATGGCTGTTAGAACCGTATATCGTATACAAAGCCTATTTGTGGGGGCTTCGTTTTTATTCGCATCCTGTGACTTGGGAAGGGGAACCCGATTGGTTTTCTTTGACTGACTAACCACATTGCTCGCCATTGATGCCATTGTATTGCCGTTATTACTGCTATACCTGCCTGCGTGCAATCCAGATAAGAACGTTCCACGATGGATTATAAAAATCGTCAATCCTCTAGATCGTTTTGTAGCTTGGGTTGAAAGTAAACAACTTGGGGCCGTATGGATGAAAATTATCGGTGCCTTATGGGCATTTTTTATATACCTTGTCCCTGTCTATATTGGTGGACAATTAGCTATGGCCGTTGTTGTAGCTCTTATTTATGATGTACTCACCTGGGCAACCATGCAGGTATAATCGACTCATATATGGAATATGGTATTCCTTGCAAAACTATAAAAATAGAAAAGTCGCGACTAGTTAATTAGTTTCTAATCAACTAGTCGCGATTTTTTATTTATTAAACACTATTAGGTCCTTCTTAGAAATAGAACAGGCCTGTTTTAATTTGCGGAACCATATATATGGCTCATTAGAAATAGAACAGGCCTGTTCTATTTTGCAGAACCACATATAGTGCTCGTTAGAATTACTACAGGCCTGTTCTAATTTGCAGAACCATATATAGGACTCATTGGAATTAGTACAGGCCTGTTCTATTTTGTAGGACACATATATATGTCTATTGGCTTTTATCTCCAAGTGTGAGCATTAAGAATACGATGGATAGGATACATGAATAACTGCTCATGTATTTGTGTAATAAACACATGCAAAAATAGAATACAGTTAATAAAATCAGTAATTATCTAGCTTTATCCAAACACATGATGCGCACTATTAAAATTAACCTAAGCTTTGCCCTCATTCTGAATGGTATTGCCATTATCTTAGCCATGATTGGTACGCTTTCACCAGTATGGGGCGCCCTCGTACACAATGGGGGAAGCTTACTCGTAGTACTTAACTCGGCATTATTATTGTCTTGGAAATATAAAACCAATTCTGACGAAGACAGAAATCCATATGTAGGCAAACTTGTAAGTAATCAATAATCTATATATAGGAAAACTTGTAAGCAATCAATAATTCATAGTAGAATACTCTCAAAGGAGGTTTATCATGAATACATTAGAATGCATAAAACACGTCATAGTACACGTAAATTCAAACCTGAACCGGTTGCACAAGAATTGTTCGACACCGTTATCGATGCAGGTCGTCGCGCGCCAACAGGGGGCAATTTACAACCTACACATTTTATGGTCATTACTAATCCGGATGTGTTGAAAGAACTCGTAACCCTTGTCCAAGAAGAGTATGGCAAGACGGAAGTAACGGAACAAACGCCGCCATACATGGTGAACATCATTAAAATGTCCAAAGAGGGCAAATTTGTATTCCACTACAATGCACCGGTGCTCATCGTATTGGCTCATAAACCTGTGCTAGCCAATAATTTCTCTGATACAGCTTGTGCAATGGAAAACATGATGCTTGCCTGCAACGAACTAGACTTGGGATCCTGCTGGGTGAACCAATTACGTCACCTACAAGACAACGAACGCATAATCAAACGCCTTCGCGAACTTGGCATGGGCGATGATGAAAAAGTATATGCAAGCCTTGCCATCGGCTATCCAGACTTGCCAAATGGACTAAACCGCAGAGAACTTGACATCAAAGGAAATCCGGTAACCTATATTGACTAAAAATTATATATGAACGGGTCGCGTAGTACCATTTTTAGAATAAAAAGGAAAATACACTTGCAAATATACCTATATGGGTATATAGTATAGATAATAGTAAATACCTATGGGGGTATAGATATAAATTAGTAATACTATTACTAATGATACAGTTTAGTTGGAGGCAACTATGGCAACGCGAAGCACAATAAAAGATTGGTTTGTCAATCATACGAAATTAATACAAAAGGCAATGAACACACTAGATCATTCAGATGTAGTATCTATGCCTGTTATGCCCATCCATTGGAATAGCGTATCGCAAGAAGCTTTAACCTGGACCATGCTCGTTGATATGGCTGTTGTAGATGAAAAAACAACTCATACAAATTCATATCATAATTAAGGATAAATATATTCCTAATACTAAAGGGTGCATGAGGTTGCACATCGAAAATGAGTTTTTGATGTGCAATCCCATGCACCCTTTTTTCTTATAATCTTTATAAATTCCTAATGGATTCTAATGTAAAATGCTATATTGCGATTAGCTAAATATAGATTAGCGTCCATGGCGGATGTGTGGGTGTTTTGAAGCCGACTTTGGCCCTGCGGACCCACAGGGCGGAGACAGACCCTTGCTTTATGCAGTTTTGTAAATTCTTAAAGCACTTATTGTGTGGAATAGATGAGGGGGCAAAATGACTTCGGGCTCCGCTTGCGCAGTAGCGTGTCATTTTTCCCCCTCATCTATGAGCTTATAAGTTGCTGAAGAATTTACAAAGATGTATTGACCGCTTAATGGAAAATTGTGTACAATTATTTTAGAAATATTAATGTGTGTGTAATGGAGGGCTAGTTAATGGCAAAAATAGGTACATTAGCAGGTTATAATCGCGTTTCAGAGGTTCCAGAAGATGATTATTTAATGTTGGAAAATCAATTGGGATTTCCTTTGTATGTAGTAGCTAAGGAAATCGTAAATGCTTATCGTCCGCATTTGGAACCTTTGAATTTGACATATACTCAATACATTGTCATGATGGCATTGTGGCAATATGGTGAATTATCCGTCAAGGAATTAGGGCAAGTGTTGCGCCTCGATTCTGGTACATTGACGCCGTTGCTTAAGAAATTAGAACTAAAAGGGTTCTTAAAACGTAAACGCAGTCGTAATGATGAACGGGTGGTAATGGTTACTCTTTCAGAAGAAGGCCATGCACTTCGCAAGAAAGCTATCGATGTGCCTAAGAAACTAGTAGCTAGCACGCAAGAAGTTTTTACTGTTCATGAAGCTGCTGAATTGAGAAAGTTGCTTAATAAATTATTAGATACCATTGATGCAGCGCATGGTGTTATCAATCCTGAAGATATTAAACGATAAATATGATATAATTTAATTAGATATTGTATTATTGGGTCATTGGGAGTAGACCTAGTGTTACCCGTTTAGGGTGGAGGCGAACATTATGAATAAGAAATTAGTGACTACATTTGCTCTTGCAGCAACATTATTAGTTGGTTCTGTGGCGAGTGCTTGCTGACTGGAACGGTTTGGCAAATTACCCAGAAGTGCCAAACAGTGCTAACGGTACAGAAACTTACTACTTTGACAAAGCATCTCAATTTAATTTGATCGATGGTAGCCGCAACTATGTATTCGGTATTAATGTAGTAAATATGCATAACAACCAATACGGCGAAGCTACATTGTTCAAATATATTGTACATCCTAGCTTGCACACTGTATATCGCTTTGCTCCAGATGGTCAATTGTACCAAATTAATCCTGGCACAAACGAATTCAACATGTTCAAAGCTGCTTGGAAAGAAGTATATGGCACAGAGTTTGCATTCCCTGATGTAAATGCTGTTCCTGCAACTGTAAACGTTCATGCATAATAATTAAATACTTATAATGATACGAATAATGGTGAAAGTTTTTTAAAAGGGGCTTTCACCATTGTTGTATATATATGAATGTATAGATATCATATAATTATGATGTTGATAGATTGTATGTTAGGTGAAAGTCTATTAATTGTATGTTAGGTGAAAGCTTAATAATTATTTTAGGAGGTAAGGATGGCAAAATCTGAATTTGCGCAGGCCTATACGGAACGCATGTTCCCCGATATTGCATCGCCAGCAGGATATATAGACCCTGAGTTTGAAGATCTATTTGAAAACTTTGCCTTTCACGAGGTTATTATAGAGGATGGCTGTAATGTAGCAGCGCATAGCCGTTTCTTGGCCATTTTAGCTACCTTGGTTGGGGCAGGTGCCACAGATGAATACTCGTTGATGATGCCAGCTGCGTTAAATTTTGGTGTTATTCCCGATGAAATCGTGGAACTTATTTATCAAGCGGTACCATATCTTGGCATCGGGAAGGTGCGTCCGTTCTTTAAGATTACTAATAAGATACTCGATTACCGAGATGAAGAAATTCAAAATCCTCATCGCACACGATTACCAGTGAAAATCGCCTTGAAAGGGCATCGAAAGCAAGTGGAAATCTGGGGCGAAGGAATGCATAACTTTTACCAATCGGGACCTGAAGATACGCGTCATATCAATAAATGGTTAGCCAATATGTTCGGCGATTACTATACTCGTAAAGGGCTTAGCACTAAACAACGCGAGCTCATTACCTTTTGTTTTCTCATGGCGCAAGGCGGTTGTGAAGCGCACTTAAGGCGCATGTCATTGGTAATTTGAACGTAGGAAATGATAAGAGATTTCTGATTAGCATTGCCTCCCAATGTGTGCCGTATATTGGTTTTCCTCGTGTGTTGAATGCATTGTCTTGCATTAATGCGGGCTTTGCCGAATGGGAAGCAAATCAATAAATGGAACACAAATCAATAAATGAGAAGCCAATTAATGAATTGGAAATAAATCAATACATGATGTAGTAGCCAAGTGCTATTAGATAACAAGGAGTAGTATGATTCTTTCTGGATTAAGTTTAATTATGATTATCGCGTCCATTCCGGCGCTAATCATTCTTGCTGCAGGGCACGAGTATGCTCATGCTAAGGCGCGGATTTACTGGTGACCCTACACCGCGTATGATGGGGCGCCTTACGATGAACCCTTTGTACACCTTGATCTCATTGGATCCTTGGCGTTAATCATAGGTGGATTTGGCTGGGCCAAACCAGTTGTTGTAAATCCCACCAATTTTAAGGACCCGCGGACCGATGATATGATTGTATCCATCGCAGGGCCTATGGCGAATCTTGTGATGGCCTTTATCGGCTACGTTGTTATGCGATGCTTGGAAGCAGCGAACCTATTGGGCAATGACTCCTTGTACCTCGTATTGTTTCTCATCGTCGTGTACAACATTAACTTTGCCATCCTAAATTTGATGCCTGTGCCACCACTCGATGGCAGCCATATTTTGATGAACTTCTTGCCTCTTAAATGGCAAAATTCATGTAGCGCGATTTAGCATGGTTTCCTTGCTCATCTTAATCGTTATATTAAATTCACCGATTGCTTCGCACATCTTTGTGCCCTTGCAAAAATCGATTCTTGGTGGTTTTGAAAGTATCGTTAACTTGGTGCTATAACCCAACAAAACAGTCCTTTAAATTTAAAAAAGCTATTAGTTGATTGTATCTAATCAACTAATAGCTTTTGTGTTTTAGGTGAAAGGGCCCTATATGTGGTCCTGCAAAATAGAACAGGTCTGTTCTATTTTAAAACAAGGGATAATGTTAAATGCGTCCTTGTTCTTTTAGTTCCGCTAGTAATTTTACGATGCGCGGGCCACAGCCTTTGCCACCACAGGCACCAGTGCCTGCTCTAGTCGCTTCTTTGACAGCTGGAAATGTATGAGCCCCATTAAAAATGGCCTCTTTAATCGTTTTGCGTGTAATGCTACGGCATGTACACACCTTTGTTAATTTGTCCAGAATTGCCTCTGGTACTTGGTTATTTTCAAATTCCATATATTCCTCTTTGACTCACACGAGTCATTATATACTAAATTACATCGAAACTTTACGATATAGTTTAGTATAGCATAGAAAAGGTTGTTTTGTTAAGTACATATAACATGGTCGAAGATGATATACTATAAGCATTATAAATTATACTTGGAGGTTAATATGTTACGACGTATAGTAGCAGCGACTATGATTGGTGCTTTAGCACTCACATCAGGTTGCGCATTTCATAATCCCTTTGCCAAGAAGGCAGAGCCTGTAACCTATGAAGCGGTGGTGCAGAGTGAGCTTTCACCAGAAGAAAAGGTAGATAAGCTTGTGGCTAATATGTCCGATGCAGACAAGGTAGGCCAGCTATTGATGATTGGTATTCACGGCACAACCTTGAATGATGATGCGAAATTTATGCTCAATGAATATCGAGTGGGTGGCATTATCCTGTTCGACCGCAACATGGAGCAAGGAGCAGGTGAAAACACTCATTACCGATATTAATAAGGCCGGTAAAAGTGCGGGACTTACGCCATTGTTCATCGGTATCGACCTAGAGGGCGCCGTGGCGCGTATGGAGGACAAGTTGATTAAGGTGCCCCTGCAGAAGAGCTGGGTCAAGGTTCTGTGACCATGCGCAAATCTAGCTAAACAAGTAGGGACTGAACTTAAGGACCTTGGATTTAATATTAATTTTGCGCCTGATGCGGACTTGGGATTAACCTATGGTCGCTCATATAGCACGAATCCCGACCAAGTCGTGAAGTTTGTAGGTGCGGTAGGCAAAGCTTGACGAATCTGGCCTATGGTATTCGTACAAGCATTGGCATTGGTAAAACCGATGTAGATTTACATGCAGACACTAGCGTGGTGCCTGTGTCTAAAGATGCGTTACTCGCTGAGGATACAAAGGTATTTGTAGACCTTATTAAACAGTCGAAACCGAATACGTATATGATTATGGTATCCCATGCGATGTATCCACAAATCGACCCTGATCATCCGTCTAGCTTATCCAAGAAAATCATCACTGATTGGCTTCGTAAAGATATGGGTTATAACGGTGTCGTCGTTACCGACGATATGGACATGGGCGCTCTTGCTAAACACTATTCCTTCGGCGATATGGCTGTTCAATCCATCCAAGCTGGCAGTGACATTTTACTCGTATGCCATGAGTATGAACATATGCAAAGAGGCCTATAATGGGCTTATGAAAGCCGTCAAAGATGGCACTATTTCTAAGGAACGTCTTGATGCATCGGTGAAACGGATATTGCTCATGAAAATGAACCATGGTGTATAAATACTAGGTTAATCCATAGTATATAGTGTATTCATAACAACGTATTTATCCCCTCATACAGGACTTTTTGATACCGATAGAGAATTACTAAGTATAGTTATTCTCTATCGGTTTATTTTTTATTCGTTAGGAGTGAAGTATATGTCTCGGAGAATTATGTTGAACGGCACGTCGTATTTTGGGCAAGGTGCGATTCAGAGATTGTAAACGAAATTAAGAATCGCCATTTTAAAAGGTTCTCGTTACATCTACGCCTGATTTATTTGAGTTTAAGGTTGCTACGAAGGTTACGGATTTGCTTGATGCGGCAGGCATTGCTTACGATGTATATGACAATATTAAGCCGAATCCAACTATTGAAAATGTAACATCTGGTGTGGCTACTTGTAAGCGGCTGGTGCTGATGTAATCGTTGTAGGCGGTGGCAGTGCTATCGACACGAGTAAGGCTATTGCTACGATTATGACGAATCCTGAATTTAGCGATGTGCGTAGCCTTGAAGGTTTGGCGCCTACGAAACATCCTTGCTTGCCGATTATCGCTGTGTCTACTACATCCGGTACGGCAGCAGAGGTTACCATCAACTATGTTATCACTGACGTGGAAAGAACCGCAAATTTGTTTGCGTAGACCCTCATGACATTCCAATTATCGCTATAATCGATCCTGATATGTCCGCGTCTATGCCAACCGGCCTATGTGCTTCTACGGGGATGGATGCCCTCGTTCATGCCGTAGAAGGTTACATTACTAAAGGTGCGTGGGAATTCACTGATATGCTTCATTTGAAAGCTATCGAAATCATCGGCCGTTCCTTGCGCGCAGTGGCTGGCGAATATGCAGGTCGCGAAGCGATGTCCGTAGCCAATATATTGCGGGCATGGGCTTCTCTAACGTAGGACTTGGCATTGTTCACTCTATGGCCCATCCATTGAGTGCTGTGTACGATATCCCTCATGGTAAGGCTTGTGCCATGCTATTAACAGCCGTATTGAAATTCAATGCCCCTGAAACAGGTGCTAAATACCGTTAAATTGCGCGCGTTATGGGCGTGCCTAATGTGGATGCTATGGATGAAAGCGCCTACCGTCAGGCTGCCATCGACGTTATCCAAAAACTAGCCGACGACGTAGGTATTCCTAAATCCCTCAGCAAAGCTGGCGTAAAACGCGAAGATATTCCGTTCCTCGCTGAATCTGCTTTCAATGACGCATGTACGCCAGGTAATCCACGAGATGTAACCATTGATGAAATCATTGGTATTTATGAATCTATATTCTAATTAAGTGTAATCAATAACAATATGGTTTTAGCATCTATATGGTAAATCATTACTCATATAGATGCTGTTCTTTTTTTGCTCACGAATTCGTGAGCAAGATATTTACATTATGTAAATATAAGGATATACTGTGAGTAAAGCGGTCAGGAGGTGTGAAAATGAAGCATACTGGGCATACAAAGAATACAGAAAATATAGGGTTGATTGAAGATTTGCGAACGGAATTTAAAAGTGATGTTAAGAAACTTTCAGAAGAAACAATAGTTGAGGTCCGTTGTAGCATTGGCAAATACAGAGGGTGGTACATTATATATTGGCGTAGAGGATGATGGGACGATTACGGGCGTGCATAAAAACCACCAGTCTACAGCGGGGTTAAGTGCTATGATTTTTAATCGTACGGTACCTAATGTTTCTGTTAGTACAGATATTATGTACAGTTTTACAAAACCTATTATTAGTATTGCGGTTCCAAAGAGTTATGAGTTGATTTATACGTCGAGTGGACGGGCATTACAACGACGGTTAAAAGGGGAATGGCACGCCAGAAAATTACCCGATGTTTTTACGTGATATTCGGCATTATATGGTAAATGCCTATGGTCTAGATGTGTCGGCCTATCCGGTGTTAGATGCGACATTTGATGATTTGTCCTTGCTTGAGTTTGAAAGAATGCGCTCCATGATTTATAAGTATAGAGGAGATCAGTCGCTACTTGAGGCTGGATAATTTAAAATTAGCTCAAGCCTTACAATAGTACAAACCGTAGATGATACCGTTCATCCAACAATGGCTGGATTGATACTACTAGGTAAAGGCGAGCGAATCAGGGATTTAATACCGACTGCAGAGTCTGCTTTCACCATGATGAAGGCACTAAATTAATTAGGAATGTATCAGAGCATATCCCTGCACTGCAGGCCATTGAGCGCTGTATTGAATCGTTAGATTTAGTCAATATGATGACGGAACTATTTCCTGGTCCGGTTGCTGTTCGATTGATGGATATAGACCCTATTTCTTTTAGAGAGGCATTAGTAAATGCTTATTCTCATAGGGATTACACAGAAATGGGACGCATTCGTGTTGAAATTAACGATGAGCAAATATCAATCACGAGTCCTGGCGATTTTATGCAGGGATTACACCCAATTCCGTATTGTTTGTAGAACCTCGTAGTCGTAATACCGTATTAGCCGATGCTTCAAACGAATCGGATTGGCTGAAAAGACGGGGCGTGGTGTGGATAAAATTATTGAACCATCACTATTTGCAGGGCGTCCGGTACCTCGATATGACGAGTCTACAAGTACTTATGTGCGCGTTGTTTTTGATAAGGCACCCGTAGATGATAATTTTGTTACCTTAATCGTACAAAATCAGGTCAAGTCCAATATGGAGCTTAGCTTAAGAGGGTTAATGGTTTTGTATAGTATACGTAAACTCAAACAATCTAATATAGACGATATTATCCGTGATTGTCAGTTATCTCCTGCTATTTGTGAAATGAATGTTAAACAATTATTAAAGATGAATATTATCAATCGGTCGATATGGATGGTAAGCAGTTGTATTATTTGAATACTGCTGATTATGTATATCGATTACATGGAACCTCGCAAGTATATGATGTTACACCGACTTATGGAAATCCATATATTAAAGCCTTCCATTCGTTGCTCAATGCTGTTAATCAAGTGTCGCGTACAGACGTGGCCAATGCACTAGGTATTTCTAAACCGCAGGTATCGGCTCATTATGAAGTTATTCAATAAGGGGATTCTTGAAAAAGTAGGAAACGGAAAGTATACTAGTTATAAATATACTGATACGTATGTAGCGGAGAAACTTCGTTTAGAACGGATGACAGAGAAATCGTTATTGCCGTCCATTTAGAGAATCCTACATAGATTAGACTGATGTTCGATATGTTTTCAACGAGGAGGAGAATGCATGAAACTATGGAAACTAAATAAACGCAGCTCTACCTTGGCAGATATGTCGATGAATCGCATATTACTATCTGAACTCATTGTTAAAGGGGCCTTAGTAGGGATTATCGCTGGATTCTTTTGGCGCAGCCTATCGATATTTAATCCTTGAGTCTGAGCATATCAGGTGGCATCTAATGGGCGATATTTCCTTGGAATGGGCCATTGGTTGGCTCATTGCTATGGTCATATTCGCCTTTATTGTTGATCGATTGTTAACGTGGGCGCCATTATCTGGTGGTTCCGGTATCCCTCAAATTGAAGGGGAAATGCTCGGTTTATTCGACATGAAGCCGTATCGTACGCTTATTTCCAAGATGATAGGTGGCGTATTGACAGGCTTTGCTGGATTTTCCGTGGGCCGTGAAGGGCCAGCGGTGCAAATTGGCGGCTCTGCCGGTAAAATTGTGTCGTATTGGATGAACTCTGGATTGCGTGAACAGCGGATTCTTACCTCCGCTGGAGCTGGAGCTGGTCTGACCGCTGCCTTTAGCGCACCTGTATCCGGCGCCATGTTCGTTTTTGAAGAGGTGCACAAAAGCTTTTATCCGTACCTCGTCATTCCTACTTTTGTGGCTACGCTCATATCGAACTACATTACGGTAACTATCTTTGGCCTTACGCCGGCCCTCGGATTTTCCGTAACTTCAGGGATGCCGCTTGATTATTTTCCGGTTCTGCTCGGTGTAGGTATTTTAATGGGGCTCTGCGGTGTATTGTTTTGCCGCATGATATTTGCCTTTAAGCGTTTCTTCGAGTGGATGAAATGCTCTCGTTTCTTAAAACTTGTGATTACTTTTGTGACTGTGGCCGTTATCGGCTTTGATTCCCAGCTTTTATTGGGCGGTGGCAATGATCTAGTAGGCCAGCTAGCCTTTCAATCTCATGGTGTATTGCTTCTCGGTGGCATTGTGCTGGGTAAAATCTTGCTCACTACCTTTTGTTATGGCAGCGGCGCACAGGGCGGCATCTTTCTACCGATGCTTGTTATCGGTGCATCAGCCGGTGCTTTTTGTGAAAGCCTGCTTTCATCGGCAGGGTTAATATCTCCAGATTTTGTACCTCAATTTGTTCTTTGTGCCATGGGTGGCATGCTAGCGGCCCTATGCACGTACCCAATTTTGGCGATTTTACTCGTTCTTGAAATGACGGATAGCTTTTCTAACATCTATGCCATCGGTATTGTTACCATCGTAGCCTACTTGGTGGCAGAACTCTTAAAAGAACCACCTATTTACGATTCCTTATTACAAGCCATGACAGGTCAAAGCAACCTAGAAAATGTTCAAACCTTCTTCCAAACCAAGGTCCCTGTAGTAGCATCCTATGTGGATACACAATTGCAAGACCTCAACTTGCCAGAGGGGACTTTAATCGTTAGCATTCGCCGGAATGGAACATACATCGTGCCTCTAAACGATGTAAAACTACAACCGGGCGATGAACTACAAGTATCGTGCGAACGAGGACGATTAAAAGCAGCAAAATCGTATTTCCAATCTAATTAGTATTAAATCGTTTTGGACTGAGGTCCTACTAAAAAAGCCTCCACCGGCCGGGTCTGACTTCGGCCTACGGCCTTCGCAGGGCCAAAGTCGTTTTTTTAGTAGGACCTCAGTCCTTTGTCATTTAGAACTATTAAGATTAGAAATATGATTTTTTGCATTATCTGAACAGTAGAGGAAGGGATCCGAAGTCGTTTTTTTGAGGTAGCTCACTTTTTTCATATCCTAAACTATAGATTGAAAATAAAATTTCGCTGTATGGCCATAGGCCATATGTAACAGAGCCAAAGTCGTTTTTTAGTAGGGCCTTAGCCCTTTATCATTTAGCCCCATATAGATTGGAAATACGATTTATCTGCTTTGCCACAGGCAACAATGGTAAGAAATAGAGTGGTTATTTTCTAGTTCACTGATTCTTTAGTGCTCAATATTAAAATCACATGGTTCAATTTTTTTTGTTGTTTGTTATAGTGTAGATAAATCTTCTTTTTCAATCTCGGTTGAACTGAATTAGAAGATGCGAGAACCCTCTGTAGAAATCGACTTTGGCCCTGCGGAGCCCGAAGGGCGTAGTCAGACCTGGCCGGTGGAGATTTCTTTAGAGGGTTCTCGCATTCCTAAGTATTTAAGTTTAATTAGATTGATAAGAAGATTTCGCTGCTCCTGAGTATTTTTGGTATACTTATTATAAATACAACAGGAGGTACTGGTATGAAGACGTATTCTTTTCCTTATGATTATAAAAGTGTAGATGTGTCTATTGATGAACGGTTTGTGCAAGGGGTTCTTGTGTCTAATGCGGCCGTATAAGGCGGAGAAGAGTCTAGCTGAGCTTGTTGAGGAGGGCCGCGATCATCGATTAATAGTCCGTCTCTTGAAGCATTGTTGAGGGCAAACGCAATATGGTTATCATTACGAGTGACCATACGCGTCCTATGCCTAGTAAGGTGACGTTACCAATTTTGCTCCGTCGTATTCGCGCGGTGAATCCGACAAT
>SCPN01000513.1_pt1 | contig 48744 bp, 49 predicted proteins | sample 6106831 | NCBI WGS metagenome assembly SCPN01 (sample SAMN10720447, study PRJNA508395) | human gut metagenome | isolation source: Participant 1, 0 month | reverse complement strand
TTGCTCACGCAGATCTTCGCCTTTGGTGATCCGATAAGTCACACGACCGCCCGCGACGTTGCTGATCAGATCAACAGCACGCTGTGCCAGTTGCGATGGTCCCAATTCTTCTGCCGGTGCGTTGATGGTGTCACGCACCCAGTCGATGATCATCAGGCGGTTATCCAGTTCCTGGCGCTGGGCATCGTCCAGATCCGGCCACTCCACTTTACGCGTGCCTTTCGGGGCTTTGTAACCTTGCCAGAATGCCCAGCAGCGATCCGCATCCCAGCCTTCACCGCTTAACTGAACATGCTTGATGCCCAGACCGTCAATCTTGCGCGCCGCACGCTGGATCAGCCCCAGATCGTCTGCCCCGTTCAAATGCAGGGTAATGCCGTCATTATTAATGCTGTAAGTTGCTTTTTCTCCCCAGCGCGCGTCGGCAGGTTGGGTAGAGAGGGTAATCTTCATCGCTTCTGTCATTTTAGTTATCCTTCTTTGTAAAAGGGCCGCCAGTTGGCAGCCCCAGGATTTTTCCGCTAAATGATTCGCGTTGCAGGAAGGCGGCAAGTGAGTGAAGCCCCAGGAGCATAGATAACTATGTGACTGGGGTGAACGAGCGCAGCCAACGCATCTGCGGCGTGAAGCATGACGCGGAAATTATTCGGCCTCGTCCAGCCAGACTAACAAAATCGCTTCGAGGATTTTCTCGTTGGATGCCTGCGGGTCGTCGTCGAAATCTTCCAGATCGCAAATCCACTGATGCATATCGGTGAATCGAACCGTTTTCGGATCAAGATCGGGATACGCATCGTACAGTGCTTCGCCAATTTCGCGGCTATCGGTCCATTTAAGTCCCATACTAACCTCTGTTAATGCTCCCTACGCGCATGGTTGATAGTGTAACGCGGGATTTCGACCACTAAATCTTCGTCGGTGACGCGCGCCTGGCAGCTTAAACGGCTTTCCGCTCCAGTCCCCAGGGCTTTGTCCAGCATGTCGTCTTCCTGCCTCTGAGCTTCCGGCAGCGAGTCAAACCTTCACGAACGATGCAGTGGCGGTGGTGCAAGCACAGGATTTTTCACAGGCGTGTTCAATCTCGATACCGTTACGCAGAGCTGCGTCGAGAATGGTTTCACCGCTATTAGCTTCCAGAACAGCGCCATCAGGGCAGAGATCCTGATGAGGCAAAATAACAATCTTTGGCATATTAAACCTCGTCCACGGAATGGCCTTTCAGCGCACGACGAACCGACTGGTCCATGCGGCGAAAGCGGCGAAATCCTGGGGTTTGTCTACGTTTTTAATCGCTTGTTCGATGGCGTCAACGTCATCGCCCTGCGCCACTTCACTCAGGTGAGCGGCAGCATCGTCAATGACCTGACGTTCTGCGGCGCTTAACAGCGCGGCATCAGCAGCCAGCGCGCGCAATCCTTCCGCAGCACACGCTTCTACTTCTTTGTTCCGGGCCAGCATTCGGGCTTTTACGTCCTGCTCGGCATAGCTCATTGAGTCTTTGATCATCGAAGCGATTTCGCTATCGGTCAGACCGTAAGACGGTTTGACCTGAATAGACGCCTCAACGCCGGTGGATTTCTCCATCGCCGTCACGCTCAAAAGACCGTCGGCATCGACCTGGAACGTCACGCGAATATGCGCACCACCAGCCGGTAGCGCCGGAATACCACGCAGCGCAAAACGCGCCAGTGAGCGGCAGTCCTGCACCAGTTCGCGCTCACCCTGCATTACATGGATAGACATCGCCGTCTGACCATCTTTAAAGGTGGTGAAATCCTGGGCGCGGGCCACCGGAATCGTGGTATTACGCGGGATCACTTTCTCCACCAGGCCGCCCATCGTTTCGAGGCCCAGCGACAGCGGGATCACATCAAGCAGCAGCATTTCGCTGTCCGGCTTGTTACCCACCAGAATATCCGCCTGAATCGCCGCGCCAATAGCGACGACTTTATCCGGGTCGATGGAAGTCAGCGGTGGACGACCGAAAAATTCGCCTACCCGTTCACGCACCAGCGGCACACGAGTAGAACCGCCAACCATCACCACTTCCAGCACTTCATCAGCTTCTACGCCCGCGTCTTTCAGCGCACGACGACAAGCTTCGTAAGGTTCGTTTTACCAGTGGCGCGATCAGTTCATTGAATTGTTCACGGCTGATTTCGCCCTGCCAGCCCGCAACGTTAACGGTCACGGAGTCCGCATCGCTCAGCGCGATTTTGGCTGCAATGGCGGCATCCAGCAGTTCACGCTGAACGCGGTTATCGCTACGATCAGGAATGTCCGCCTGCTCGCGAATGTAATCCGCCAGCAGATGATCGAAATCATCGCCGCCGAGCGCGGAATCACCGCCGGTTGCCAGCACTTCAAACACGCCGCGACTTAAGCGCAGAATGGAAATATCAAACGTCCCGCCACCGAGGTCATAAACGGCGATCACGCCTTCCTGACCGGAATCCAGCCCGTAGGCGATAGCCGCAGCGGTCGGTTCGTTAAGTAAGCGCAGGACGTGAAGGCCCGCCAGACGCGCCGCGTCTTTGGTGCCCTGACGCTGGGCATCGTCAAAGTACGCCGGAACGGTGATAACTACACCATCCAGCTCGCCTGGCTTGCTGTATCGCAGTTGCCCGCGCCGCCAGTGCTTTGAGGATGTCCGCAGAAACGCGCACCGGGTTCAGCAGCCCCGCCGCCGTTTCAATCATCGGTAGGCCGTTTTCGCTGGCCTGGAATTGATAAGGCAGATGCGGATAGCGTTGCTGGATATCAGCCAGCGAGCGCCCCATCAGGCGTTTAACAGAACTAATGGTGTTGGCGGTATCGAGCGCTGCGTTAGTACGCGCGTCATAACCCACCGAATGCCCTTGCTGTTGATAGTGAACAACAGATGGCAGCAGGTGACGGCCTTCATGGTCGGCTAACGTTTCGGCCTGACCGCTGCGCACTGTCGCCACCAGCGAGTTGGTTGTGCCCAGGTCAATACCAGCCGCCAGACGACGCTGATGCGGCGCAGCACTCAAACCAGGTTCACTAATTTGTAATAAGGCCATGTTTAGCTTCCAGAAATTAAAAATCGAGCAGTTTTTCTTCGAGTTGTTCGGCACTGCTCCGCAGTTTATCGAGAAAACGCAGCTTACGCACGGTATCCGCCGCCGCGTCCCACGCCTCGTTGTCTAACTGTTCAACCATCAACTGATGGCGGGTATCAAACATCTTTTTCACACGTTTGATAAAGCTTTCCAGCCGCGCTTCATCTTTCGCCTGTTCGATCTCGTCCAGCTCTTCGCGCAGCTCCAACTGTTCCATCAGGAACGCGGTGTCGCGCACAGTATGCTGCTCGCTGGCGAGATCAAAACCGTGTAAAGAAAGCAAATATTCCGCGCGCATTAACGGATGACGCAGCGTTTGCCAGGCCTGGTTAATGGTTGCAGATTGCTGTACGGCGGCGAGTTGTTCCGCCTGGCTTCCGCTGGCGAATTTATCAGGATGATACTGACGTTGTAGATCCTGAAAACGCAGGCTCAGCGCCTGGGTATCGAGTTGATAACGGGCAGGCAAGCCAAAGAGGGTGAAGTAATCCATAACATTCTCAGGGCTGCGATCCGCCGCGATAACGGCGAATCAGGTAAAACAAACCCCACGCGCAGGCGACCACGGTGGGGTTATCGGTATGCGCATCAAACGTGGAAGCTTTCGCCGCAACCACACTCATCTTTAACGTTCGGGTTGGTGAATTTAAACCCTTCATTCAGGCCTTCTTTTACGAAGTCCAGCTGCGTACCGTCCAGAAATTGCAGGCTTTTGCCATCGACCACGACTTTCACGCCTTTGTCTTCAAACACGATGTCTTCCGGCGTCGGTTCGTCAACAAATTCCAGTACATAAGCCATACCTGAACATCCGGAGGTTCTCACGCCCAGACGCAGGCCAAACCCTTTGCCGCGGTTAGCCAGAAAGGTATTTACTCGCGCTGCTGCACTGTCGCTCAGTGTAATCGACATAACCAAACCTCAACTCTTATTTTGCTTCACGTTTGCTTTTATAGTCCGCAATGGCGGCTTTGATCGCGTCTTCTGCCAGAATAGAACAGTGAATTTTCACCGGCGGCAGTTCAAGTTCTTCAGCAATATCGGTGTTTTTGATCGCCTGCGCTTCGTCGAGAGACTTCCCTTTCACCCATTCGGTGACCAGGGAGCTGGAAGCGATAGCAGAACCGCAGCCGTAAGTTTTAAAACGCGCGTCTTCAATGATACCTTCATCGTTGACTTTAATCTGCAACTTCATCACGTCGCCACAGGCCGGTGCCCCCACCATGCCGCTGCCGACGTTCTCGTCGTTGTTGTCAAAGGAACCCACGTTACGCGGATTCTCGTAATGGTCGATAACTTTTTCGCTGTAAGCCATTATAAATTCTCCTGATTCCGATACCGATTAATGATGAGCCCATTCGATGCTGTTCAGATCCACGCCCTGCTTGTACATTTCCCACAGCGGAGAAAGGTCACGCAGACGACCGATGGATTTACGAACTAACTCGATGGTGTAGTCGATCTCTTCTTCAGTAGTAAAACGACCTAAAGAGAAACGGATAGAGCTATGTGCCAGCTCGTCGTTCAGCCCCAGCGCGCGCAGCACGTAGGACGGTTCGAGGCTTGCTGACGTACAGGCGGAACCTGAAGAAACTGCGAGGTCTTTCAGCGCCATAATCAGCGACTCACCTTCAACGTAGTTGAAGCTGACGTTGAGAATGTTCGGCGCACCGTGTTCCAGGTCACCGTTCAGGTAAACTTCTTCGATATCTTTGATGCCGTTCCATAGACGGTTACGCAGGCCGCGCAGACGTTCCATCTCGGTCGCCATCTCTTCTTTTGCGATGCGATAGGCTTCGCCCATGCCGACGATCTGGTGAACAGGCAGAGTGCCGGAACGCATACCGCGTTCGTGACCGCCGCCGTGCATTTGCGCTTCGATGCGTACGCGCGGTTTACGACGCACATACAGCGCACCGATACCTTTCGGGCCATAGATTTTGTGACCGGAGAAAGACATCAGGTCAACTTTCAACTGGCTCAGGTCGATAGGCAGTTTACCCACGCTCTGGGTTGCATCAACGTGATAGATAATGCCACGAGCACGGCACATTTCGCCGATAGCCGCGATATCCTGCACCACGCCGATTTCGTTATTTACGTGCATGATGGACACGAGGATGGTGTCGTCACGCATCGCTGCTTCAAGTTCTTTCAGGTCGATAATGCCGTTACGCTGCGGTGCCAGGTAGGTGACTTCAAAACCTTCGCGCTCCAGCTGACGGCAGGTATCCAGTACCGCTTTGTGTTCGGTTTTGCTGGTGATGATGTGCTTGCCTTTTTTCTGATAAAAGTTGGCTGCACCTTTGATCGCCAGGTTGTCAGATTCGGTTGCACCAGAGGTAAAGACGATTTCACGCGGATCAGCGCCGACCAGATCGGCAATCTGATTACGGGCGATATCTACCGCTTCTTCAGCCTGCCAGCCGAAACGGTGAGAACGGGAGGCCGGGTTACCAAAGGTTCCGTCCATCGTCATAAACTGCATCATTTTCTCGGCAACACGCGGGTCCACCGGCGTGGTTGCGGAGTAGTCGAGATAAATCGGTAATTTCATTGCTCTATAAACTCCGTACATCACTCAATGCAAGGAATCAGGCTACCGGCTGGATGTACGACCGTGTTTACGGAGTATTTAGCACTCCGGCCTGATTCTGAATTCTTTTTATTAAGCGCGTAACTTAACGTCGATCGCGTCTTGTGTGCGGGTGCGTGGCGCGTCGTGAGTATGCTGACGACCAGACACATCCAGCACTTCCTGGTTATTAACCAGTTCGCCTAAAGTAATGTTGTTGAGAAAACCGGTGAGACGGTCGCTCAAATCACGCCACAGCGCGTGGGTCAGGCATTTATCGCCGCCCTGGCAGCCGCCTTTACCCTGACAACGGGTGGCATCTACAGATTCGTCAACGGCGCTAATTACTTCGCCAACGGCGATGCTGCTGGCATCTTTGCCTAACAGATAACCACCGCCTGGTCCACGTACGCTGGAAACCAGACCATTTTTACGCAGACGGGAAAACAGTTGTTCCAGATAAGAAAGGGAAATTCCCTGACGTTCGGAAATATCAGCCAACGGTACCGGGCCCGCTTCAGAGTTGAGCGCAACGTCAAGCATTGCGGTCACGGCATAGCGCCCTTTAGATGTCAGTCTCATGTCTTACTTCACCTCAAACTCGCCCCTGCCCGGGGTTTTTTATTGTAAAAGTGGGGGTATTGCATAGCAGGGTCAAGTCTGACATTCCCGAGTAAATTGGTCAACTATTTACTTGACTGATTTAGTCGGGTATTTAACCTTCAGTGCCATTTTTTTATCGTGGCGTTTGTACCTGTTGTCCTTCCAGACCATGGGCGGGTTGAGGGCAATTATTCGCATTAGCGCTGGCCTCTTCCCCTCACCCTAACCCTCTCCCCGAAGGGGCGAGGGGACCGTCCGTGCATTTATCTGGCTTAGCCCTCAGGCCTTATTACCTTTATTCTGCTGCTCAATAGAAGCCAGAATCCCGCGCAGGATATTCAATTCCTGGCTTTCCGGGCGCGCACGGGTAAACAGACGGCGCAATTTATTCATCACCTGCCCCGGATGGTTTTCACGGATAAAACCGGTTGCCAGCAGCGTTTGTTCCAGATGACCATAAAAACGCTCCAGATCATCGACCAGCGGATACGGCGTCTCTTCATGCTCGACCTGCTCGCCGTTTTCCTGAGTTGCCAGCCAGGCCATGCGCACTTCATAGGCAATAACCTGAACCGCCATCGCCAGGTTCAGCGAGCTGTATTCCGGGTTAGCCGCAATCGCGACATGATAATGGCATTTCTGCAACTCTTCATTGGTCAAGCCGACGCGCTCACGACCAAACACCAGCGCCACAGGGGTATTTGCCGCTTCAGCGACGCTTTTCAGACCGCATTCGCGCGGGTCGAGCATCGGCCACGGCAGCGTGCGGGAGCGTGCGCTGGTGCCCACCACCAGGCTACAACCGGCTAACGCTTCGTCGAGCGTATCGACGATGTGAGCATTACCAATCACATCGCTGGCCCCTGCTGCCAGGGCAATCGCCTGGGAGTCGGGTTTCACCAGTGGATTAACCAGCCACAGATTGGTTAATCCCATTGTTTTCATGGCACGGGCAACAGAACCCATATTGCCGGTGTGTGACGTCTCCACCAGCACAATTCGAATATTTTGCAGCATTGTCTTTCTTCATCTAAAGATTATTCACGCATCTTATCATAAAACGAAGACAGATGCCGATCTCGCTGCTATACTCTGCGCCGTTTTCCCGTTCTTTAACATCCAGTGAGAGAGACCGATGCATCCGATGCTGAACATCGCCGTGCGCGCAGCGCGCAAGGCGGGTAATTTAATTGCCAAAAACTATGAAACCCCGGACGCTGTAGAAGCGAGCCAGAAAGGCAGTAACGATTTCGTGACCAACGTAGATAAAGCTGCCGAAGCGGTGATTATCGACACGATTCGTAAATCTTACCCACAGCACACCATCATCACCGAAGAAAGCGGTGAACTTGAAGGTACTGATCAGGATGTTCAATGGGTTATCGATCCACTGGATGGTACTACCAACTTTATCAAACGTCTGCCGCACTTCGCGGTATCTATCGCCGTTCGTATCAAAGGCCGCACCGAAGTTGCTGTGGTATACGATCCTATGCGTAACGAACTGTTCACCGCCACTCGCGGTCAGGGCGCACAGCTGAACGGCTACCGTCTGCGCGGTAGCACCGCTCGCGATCTCGACGGTACCATTCTGGCGACCGGCTTCCCGTTCAAAGCAAAACAGTACGCCACTACCTACATCAACATCGTCGGCAAACTGTTCAACGAATGTGCAGACTTCCGTCGTACCGGTTCTGCGGCGCTGGATCTGGCTTACGTCGCTGCGGGTCGTGTTGACGGTTTCTTTGAAATCGGTCTGCGTCCGTGGGATTTCGCGGCAGGCGAGCTGCTGGTTCGTGAAGCGGGCGGCATCGTCAGCGACTTCACCGGTGGTCATAACTATATGCTGACCGGTAACATCGTTGCTGGTAACCCACGTGTTGTGAAAGCCATGCTGGCGAACATGCGTGACGAGTTAAGCGACGCTCTGAAGCGTTAATGACTCAGGCGGGTGATGTCACTCACCCGCCCTCGCCTTTCAGGCGCTATTCTGAAATACTTCCTCACCGCTTTACTTTCTTTCGTCACTCTCCCACCATCTTTCCCCGATTAATGGATGATAAAGAAGTCGCAAGGAAAGGTTATGGCACTGCCAGTGAACAAACGCGTTCCCAAAATTCTGTTTATTCTCTTTGTTGTTGCCTTCTGCGTTTATTTAGTGCCGCGCGTTGCCATCAACTTCTTCTATTATCCTGACGATAAAATTTACGGTCCCGACCCCTGGTCGGCGGAATCCGTCGAATTTACGGCTAAGGACGGTACTCGTCTGCAAGGCTGGTTTATTCCTTCTTCGACGGGCCCTGCTGACAACGCCATCGCAACCATCATTCATGCTCACGGCAATGCCGGAAATATGTCCGCCCACTGGCCGCTGGTCAGTTGGTTACCTGAGCGTAATTTCAACGTTTTTATGTTTGATTATCGCGGGTTTGGTAAATCAAAAGGCACGCCGTCCCAAGCCGGATTGCTGGACGATACGCAAAGTGCCATCAATGTGGTGCGCCATCGCAGTGATGTAAACCCACAACGGCTGGTGCTGTTCGGGCAGAGTATTGGCGGGGCGAATATTCTTGCTGTTATTGGTCAGGGTGATCGTGAAGGCATACGTGCGGTGATCCTCGACTCCACATTTGCCTCTTATGCAACCATCGCCAACCAGATGATCCCCGGCAGTGGCTACTTACTTGATGAGAGTTACAGCGGCGAAAATTATATCGCCAGCGTCAGCCCGATCCCGCTTTTACTCATTCACGGTAAAGCTGATCACGTTATCCCATGGCAGCACAGCGAAAAGTTGTATAGCCTGGCAAAAGAGCCAAAACGGTTGATCCTAATCCCGGATGGCGAACACATTGATGCTTTTTCCGATCGTCACGGCGATGTTTATCGCGAACAGATGGTGGACTTTATCCTTAGCGCGTTGAATCCACAGAACTAACCCATGATCGCTAGCACGATAATCATTCACAAAACCACCTTAAGACATGCTAATCCACTGGTCAGAACAGTTTAAGATGAGAAAAATTCTGTGACGCTTGCCAACATTTCTGATGATTAGCATTCCCTTCGCCATTTCCCTGAGCAAACTTTAGCTATTCTTATCAATTATGCTTATGGGAGATCTACAGATGATGCCTACGCTTGCTCCACCATCTGTCCTTTCGGCTCCCCAGCGCCGCTGCCAGATCTTGCTGACGCTCTTTCAGCCGGGGTTGACCGCCACCACGGCAACTTTCAGCGAGCTTAATGGTGTGGATGATGATATTGCCAGTCTTGATATCAGCGAAACAGGACAGGAGATCCTGCGCTATCATCAACTCACACTGACGGCTGGTTATGACGGTAGCTACCGGGTTGAAGGTACAGTGCTTAACCAACGTTTGTGTTTATTTCACTGGCTACGACGTGGTTTCCGTCTGTGTCCATCATTTATTACCAGCCATTTCACCCCCGCCCTGAAGAGTGAACTGAAGCGGCGCGGAATTGCGCGTAACTTTTACGACGATACCAATCTACAAGCGTTAGTGAATCTCTGCTCCCGACGACTGCAAAAACGCTTTGAAACGCGCGATATTCATTTCCTGTGTCTGTATCTGCAATATTGTTTGCTGCAACACCACGCTGGAATTACGCCTCAGTTTAATCCGCTCCAACGTCGCTGGGCGGAATCCTGCCTTGAATTTCAGGTAGCGCAGGAAATTGGACGCCACTGGCAGCGTCGGGCGCTCCAGCCTGTACCGCCTGATGAGCCACTGTTTATGGCATTACTTTTTTCCATGTTGCGGGTTCCCGATCCACTGCGGGATGCGCATCAGCGAGACAGACAATTGCGTCAGTCTATCAAACGTCTGGTAAACCATTTTCGTGAGCTGGGAAATGTTCGTTTTTATGATGAACAGGGGTTATGCGATCAGCTTTATACCCACCTCGCCCAGGCGTTAAATCGCAGTTTGTTTGCCATCGGTATTGATAATACCCTGCCGGAAGAGTTCGCCAGACTGTACCCACGCCTGGTGCGCACCACCCGCGCGGCGCTGGCCGGATTTGAAAGTGAATACGGCGTCCATCTTTCTGATGAGGAAAGTGGTCTGGTCGCGGTGATTTTCGGTGCCTGGCTAATGCAGGAAAACGATCTGCATGAAAAACAGATTATTCTACTGACCGGGAATGATAGCGAGCGAGAAGCGCAGATTGAGCAGCAGTTACGCGAACTAACGTTACTGCCGCTCAACATTAAGCATATATCGGTAAAGGCATTTTTGCAGACAGGCGCTCCGCGTGGCGCGGCACTGATTATTGCGCCTTATACCATGCCATTACCGCTCTTTTCACCACCGCTGATCTATACGGACCTGACGCTGACAACACATCAACAGGAGCAGATCCGCAAAATGCTCGAATCAGCATGAGGGAACAACTTTCGGGCGCAAAAACATTGCCGGAAGCGCCACCAGCGCCATTACCCAGAACACGCCGTGGCCCAGATATTGATACAGGAAACCGGCGAAAACGGTCATGATAGCGATACTGCCGCCCATCGCGACGGCAGAGTAAACCGCCTGTAAACGGATGACTTCGCTACCCTGGCGAGCAGCAATATAACGCATGGCGGCCAGGTGGCAGACCGTGAAGGTGCCGCAATGCAGAATTTGCACCACTATCAACCACGGCAACGCCGTAGTTGCTCCCATAATGCCCCAGCGCACTACGCCGCAAATCGCCGAGATCAACAGCATATCGCGTGCACTACAACGGCGGAAAAGTTTATTACTCAGCGCAAAGATAATGACTTCCGCCACCACGCCCAGCGACCACAAATACCCCACCGCCGAGGCCGAGTAGCCAGCTGCCTGCCAGTAAATGGCGCTAAAACCGTAATAGGCCGCATGTGCCCCCTGCAATAAACAAACGCAGGCCAGAAAGCGCCAGTTCTGGCGAACCAGCGCCAACCACGCTGACCAACCGGTGCTCTCCTGCTGGCGGCTTGCCCCTTGTGGCTGAATCGTCGGACGGATGAGAAAGCCGAGCAGCATGGATGCCACGCCCAACGTCAACAGCGCGAGGATCACCCGATAATCAAACATAGTGACCAGTTTGCCCGTCAGCGCCGAGCCAATGACAAACGCCACCGAGCCCCACAGTCGCACTTTGCCGTAATCAAGCGGGAACTGCTTTTGCCACGTATTCGCCAGTGCATCGGTCAACGGTACCAGCGGTGAGAAAAAGAGGTTAAAGCCAATCATCACCAGCATCAGCCACGCTACGTGCGCCCCCGCCCAGAAGGCGACAGCAAAGAGAAGTGTCAGCAGTGCCAGCACGCGCAAGGCGGAAATCAGGCGGGAAGGATCGCTGACGCGGGGCGCGATGAGCAAACTCCCGAGAAAACGGGCAACCAGACCTGCCCCCAATAACAGGCCGATGGTTTCTGGCGTTAAACCAATCCCTTTAAGCCAGACGCTCCAGAAAGGTAGAAAAATGCCGTAACTAAAAAAGTATGTGAAATAGCCGAGCGCCAACCAGCGCGTGGATTGCAAAACCATGAGTCCCTCCCGTCAGGAGGCGTTAGTCTGGGGTTAATCGAATGTTGGTGCAAGTTGAAAAATAAGAATATTCGAGCCTGCTTCCCGATGTCTGTAACGCCAGTTCACAAGCACTAAAAAACTGCGATCCGCGACGCATGTTGCAAAAATAATGCGTAATTATGCCGTTACGTTTGCCAAACGTTCCTGCACAATGGCGATGAAATCGCGTAATGCCGGCTTCATCTCCCCTTTCTTCCACGCCATCAGTAAAGCAATGGAAGGCACATTTCCGGCAATGGGACGAAAAACAACCTGTCCGGTATTAAAATTATTCATATAACCGGGTATCAAAGTGACGCCCAGCCCCATGCCCACCAGATTCATGGTCACCAGAATATTCGTTGCCACCTGGACGATATTTGGCTGGCTGTTTTCTTGCGCAAACCACGCTTTAACGATCGGCGCAAGCGAACCGGAATACGCCGGATCGGTACTGACGAAATTCACGCCATCCAGTTGCGCGGCGGTGATCTCTTTTTCATGTGCTAAAGGGTGATCAACCGGTAACACAACCACTAATGGTTCGTCAAAAAGCTCCAGATAATCAATCTCCGGGCTATAAACAGGATGGCGCATTAAGCCGACGTCGAGTTCACCACGGCGAATTTTTTCCTCCTGTTGCGTGGTGATTAAACTCACCAGCTCAATCAAGGTGTCTGGCTGTCTGAGACGAAACATCGGTAATACTTTTGGCAGTAAATTCACTTCCGCCGATGGCACAAAGCCAATGGTTAATTGTCTGTCTTCCTGAACAATTTTCCGCGCCCGTAATTTGGCATTTTCCGCTTGTTCGAGGATTGCCAGCGCGTCCTGGAGAAAACATTCTCCCGCCGCCGTCAACGCGACTTTGCGCTTATCCCTCACCAGTAACGGAACACCGACACAGTTTTCAAGATCGCGGATCTGGCTGCTTAACGAAGGCTGTGAGGTATGCAGTTTTTCCGCCGCACGGGTAAAGTTCAGTGCCTGCGCCACTGCGACGAAATAGCGTAAATGCCGTAGTTCCATCACCTTCCCCTTGTTATCGAAAAAACGTCTCAGCTGGTAGAAATTAACTATTTCACATATTAGCAACCAACCAGCAACATCCTTATGGCACAAAAATAGAAGGTCAATACATCTTATCTTTCAGGATTAAAAAATATGACCACACCCTCAGATTTGAACATTTACCAACTGATTGATACCCAAAATGGTCGGGTCACTCCGCGTATTTATACCGACCCAGATATTTACCAACTGGAGCTTGAACGTATTTTCGGCCGTTGCTGGCTATTTCTCGCCCACGAAAGCCAGATCCCAAAACCTCGCGGGATTTCTTTAACACCTACATGGGGGAAGATGCGGTTGTCGTAGTGCGTCAGAAAGACGGCAGCATCAAGGCGTTTCTCAACCAATGCCGCCACCGGGCCATGCGTGTGAGTTATGCAGATTGCGGCAACACTCGCGCCTTTACCTGCCCGTATCACGGCTGGTCTTATGGCATTAACGGCGAGTTGATCGATGTACCGCTGGAACCTCGCGCCTACCCACAAGGGTTGTGTAAATCCCACTGGGGACTAAACGAAGTTCCTTGTGTGGAGAGTTATAAAGGGCTGATTTTTGGCAACTGGGATACCAGCGCACCGGGCCTGCGTGATTACCTGGGTGACATTGCCTGGTATCTGGATGGCATGCTGGATCGTCGCGAAGGCGGCACCGAAATTGTCGGCGGCGTACAAAAGTGGGTGATCAACTGTAACTGGAAATTCCCGGCAGAGCAGTTCGCCAGTGACCAGTATCATGCTCTGTTCAGCCATGCTTCTGCCGTTCAGGTATTAGGGGCGAAAGATGATGGCAGCGATAAGCGCCTCGGTGATGGACAAACCGCCCGCCCGGTGTGGGAAACCGCCAAAGATGCGCTGCAATTTGGTCAGGACGGTCACGGTAGCGGTTTCTTCTTTACTGAAAAACCGGATGCTAATGTCTGGGTCGATGGCGCAGTTTCAAGCTATTACCGCGAAACCTATGCCGAAGCAGAACAACGTTTAGGTGAAGTTCGCGCCCTGCGCCTGGCGGGTCATAACAATATTTTCCCCACGCTTTCATGGCTAAACGGCACTGCCACACTCCGCGTCTGGCATCCGCGCGGCCCTGATCAAGTTGAAGTGTGGGCGTTCTGTATTACTGACAAAGCCGCCTCCGATGAAGTTAAAGCCGCTTTTGAAAACAGCGCCACTCGTGCTTTTGGTCCTGCTGGTTTTCTCGAGCAGGATGACTCGGAGAACTGGTGTGAAATCCAGAAATTGCTTAAAGGCCACCGCGCCCGCAACAGCAAACTGTGTCTGGAAATGGGGCTTGGTCAGGAAAAGCGCCGCGACGACGGCATTCCTGGCATTACTAACTATATCTTTTCAGAAACTGCCGCTCGTGGAATGTACCAACGCTGGGCTGATCTTCTGAGTAGCGAAAGCTGGCAGGAAGTGCTCGATAAAACCGCCGCTTACCAGCAGGAGGTGATGAAATGAGTGCGCAAGTTTCACTAGAGTTACATCACCGCATTAGCCAGTTTCTCTTTCACGAAGCCAGCTTACTGGACGACTGGAAATTTCGTGACTGGCTGGCGCAGCTCGACGAAGAGATTCGTTACACCATGCGCACCACAGTTAACGCGCAAACACGCGACCGCCGCAAAGGCGTCCAGCCACCGACAACCTGGATTTTTAATGACACCAAAGACCAGCTGGAGCGGCGAATCGCCCGTCTGGAAACGGGCATGGCCTGGGCAGAAGAGCCGCCGTCACGCACCCGCCACTTAATCAGCAACTGCCAGATAAGCGAAACCGACATCCCAAACGTATTTGCTGTGCGGGTAAATTATCTGCTTTATCGGGCACAAAAAGAGCGCGATGAAACATTCTATGTTGGAACGCGTTTCGACAAAGTTCGCCGTCTGGAAGATGACAACTGGCGCTTGCTGGAACGGGATATCGTCCTGGATCAAGCGGTAATCACTTCCCATAACCTGAGTGTACTGTTCTGATGAATCGAATTTATGCGTGTCCCGTTGCGGATGTGCCGGAGGGTGAGGCTCTCCGGATCGATACCTCGCCCGTCATCGCCCTGTTCAACGTTGGCGGCGAGTTTTATGCCATTAACGATCGTTGCAGCCATGGTAATGCGTCAATGTCAGAAGGGTATCTGGAAGATGACGCCACGGTGGAGTGCCCGCTACACGCCGCCAGTTTTTGCCTGAAAACGGGGAAAGCGTTATGCCTGCCCGCCACCGATCCGCTCACCACTTATCCAGTACACGTTGAAGGTGGTGACATTTTCATCGACTTACCGGAGGCGCAGCCATGAGCGATCTGCATAACGAGTCCATTTTTATTACCGGCGGCGGATCGGGATTAGGGCTGGCGCTGGTCGAGCGATTTATCGAAGAAGGCGCGCAGGTTGCCACGCTGGAACTGTCGGCGGCAAAAGTCGCCAGTCTGCGTCAGCGATTTGGCGAACATATTCTGGCGGTGGAAGGTAACGTGACCTGTTATGCCGATTATCAACGCGCGGTCGATCAGATCCTGACTCGTTCCGGCAAGCTGGATTGTTTTATCGGCAATGCAGGCATCTGGGATCACAATGCCTCACTGGTTAATACTCCCGCAGAGACGCTCGAAACCGGCTTCCACGAGCTGTTTAACGTCAATGTTCTCGGTTACCTGCTGGGCGCAAAAGCCTGCGCTCCGGCGTTAATCGCCAGTGAAGGCAGCATGATTTTCACACTGTCAAATGCCGCCTGGTATCCTGGCGGCGGTGGCCCGCTGTACACCGCCAGTAAACATGCCGCAACCGGACTTATTCGCCAACTGGCTTATGAACTGGCACCGAAAGTGCGGGTGAATGGCGTCGGCCCGTGTGGTATGGCCAGCGACCTGCGCGGCCCACAGGCGCTCGGGCAAAGTGAAACCTCGATAATGCAGTCTCTGACGCCGGAGAAAATTGCCGCCATTTTACCGCTGCAATTTTTCCCGCAACCGGCGGATTTTACGGGGCCGTATGTGATGTTGGCATCGCGGCGCAATAATCGCGCATTAAGCGGTGTGATGATCAACGCTGATGCGGGTTTAGCGATTCGCGGCATTCGCCACGTAGCGGCTGGGCTGGATCTTTAAGGAAGCACGATGAAAGAAAAAACCATCATTATTGTCGGTGGCGGGCAAGCGGCGGCAATGGCTGCGGCCTCGCTACGCCAGCAAGGGTTCACCGGTGAGCTGCATCTGTTTTCCGATGAGCGACATCTTCCTTATGAACGACCTCCACTCTCGAAATCCATGTTGCTGGAAGATTCCCCGCAGTTACAGCAGGTGTTACCCGCTAACTGGTGGCAGGAAAACAATGTTCATCTGCATTCCGGTGTAACCATCAAAACGCTGGGTCGCGACACACGAGAGTTAGTGTTAACCAACGGCGAAAGCTGGCACTGGGATCAGCTTTTTATAGCAACCGGCGCGGCAGCTCGACCGCTGCCGTTGCTTGATGCACTGGGAGAACGCTGCTTTACCCTACGCCATGCCGGTGATGCCGCCAGACTGCGAGAAGTTCTGCAGCCCGAACGGTCAGTCGTGATTGTCGGTGCCGGAACTATTGGTCTGGAACTGGCTGCCAGCGCCACGCAGCGCAGATGTAAGGTGACAGTGATTGAACTGGCGGCAACCGTCATGGGCCGTAATGCACCACCGCCCGTGCAACGCTATCTTTTACAGCGCCACCAGCAGGCTGGTGTGCGCATTCTGCTCAATAATGCCATTGAACATGTTGTCGATGGTGAAAAAGTAGAACTGACGCTGCAAAGTGGGGAAACGCTTCAGGCTGATGTGGTGATTTACGGTATTGGTATCAGCGCCAACGAGCAACTGGCTCGCGCGAGGCCAACCTTGATACTGCCAATGGCATTGTCATTGATGAGGCTTGCCGCACCTGCGATCCCAAGGATCTTGCCGGTGGCGATGTGGCAATCACTCGTCTTGATAATGGTGCACTACACCGCTGCGAAAGCTGGGAAAACGCCAATAACCAGAGCGCAAATTGCCGCTGCCGCAATGTTAGGGCTACCGCTACCGCTACTGCCGCCGCCGTGGTTCTGGAGCGATCAGTACAGTGATAACTTACAGTTTATTGGCGATATGCGTGGCGATGACTGGCTTTGTCGTGGCAACCCGGAAACTCAGAAGGCGATTTGGTTTAATCTGCAAAACGGCGTGCTTATCGGTGCGGTCACGCTGAATCAGGGGCGTGAGATTCGCCCAATTCGCAAATGGATCCAGAGCGGCAAAACGTTTGATGCGAAACTGCTGATAGATGAGAACATCGCGCTTAAATCACTGTAACCAGGATAATTAGCGAATATCTCAATGCCTGGGGCGTGGCGAGGTGCAAGAGTGTGTATTACGTTTAAATCACATTATCTTGCAAAGGGATTGGTTATGAACACACTACGTTATTTTGATTTTGGAGCTGCCCGCCCCGTTTTGTTATTAATTGCCCGTATCGCCGTGGTCTTAATTTTCATTATTTTTGGTTTTCCCAAAATGATGGGCTTTGACGGTACGGTCCAATATATGGCCTCGTTGGGCGCGCCAATGCCGATGCTGGCAGCGATTATTGCGGTAGTTATGGAAGTGCCCGCCGCGATATTAATCGTGCTTGGCTTTTTCACCCGTCCGCTGGCGGTGCTGTTTATTTTCTACACGCTGGGTACGGCGGTGATTGGTCACCATTACTGGGATATGACCGGCGATGCGGTTGGGCCAAATCTGATTAATTTCTGGAAGAATGTCAGTATCGCTGGCGCGTTCTTGCTATTGGCAATTACCGGGCCGGGGGCAATTTCTCTCGATCGGCGTTAGGAAAGATGCCGGATGCGGCGTGAACGCCTTATCCGGCATTTTATAAATTACAGCCACTCTACCCGCAACGACATCTCTGAGGTTGTTGATTCCCCTGGTGCTAGCGCAATGAGATCACCCCCTTCCGGGCGATGATGATCATCCGGCGCATGGCTCATCGGTTCCAGACAGAAGAAATCAAACGCATATCCTTTATCAAACGCAGGGTCGGAAACAAAGATGAAATAACACGGTGCAGGTGGCGTCGTTTCCATGATGATGGCATAACCTTCCTGCGGCTGCTCGATGCGGGCCTGACCATTCCATCCGGCAAAACCATTGTTCACCCACTGGCGCGGCAACGGCGCGAGCTGGTTAAAATCCAGTTCCTGCGGTAGCTGCTCGCAAAACTCACCCGCCAGCCACTGCTCCCGTTCCAGCCAGTAACCGCTCGCCTGTGCCTGAATCCGCGTTTGCGGCGACAACGGAAAATAAGGATGCCAGCCGGTACCAAATGGCAGCGTCTCTGCCCCTTGATTGGTGACAGAGAGCGTCACCATCAGCGTATCCGCCGTTAAATGAAACGCCTGACTTACCCGATAGTGATAGACACCGCTGCGATGTTCATACACCAGACACAAACTATCATCGCTGTGCGAGACACATTGCCACTCGCCCAGCCAGCCATCGCCGTGTAGATAGTGCGCATCCCACTCAACATTCGGTTGCAGTTGATACTCACGCCCCTGCCAGACAAAACGATTGCCGCTCACCCGGTTTGCAAATGGCACCAGCGGAAAACATGAGGCATCGGTTGCCACACCGCTTTTTTTACCAGGACGTAAGAGCGGCGTCGTATCGCGCCAGAAGCCTTCGATTACGCCGCCCTGGTCAGAAACGTCCAGCTTTAGCGACCCGTGGGATAAGGTATAGATGGTCATCCGCTAACTCCTTAATCCGGGAAGTTAATCACAACTTTCCCGCATTTGCCGCTCGCCATCAGCGCATAGGCATCACCTGCCTGTTCCAGCGAGAAGCGATGGGTAATGGCGTTACGCGGCCACAGCTTCCAGTCCGTCAGATCATGGGCGCATTTTTCCATATGGAACAGACTGGTCACCCAGGAGCCGATAATCCGCCGTTGATGGTGCATCAGATCGGCGCTGACCTCGAATTCCACTTTTCCGGTTTCACCAATGTAAACCACCCGTCCCCAGTCAGCAGTGGATTGCAGTGCCAGCAAGCGACCTGCGGCATTACCGGAACAATCGAGCGCAACATCCGCGCCACCGTGGGTAAGTTCAGCAATTATCTGCGGCAGACCTTCGGTGGTCGCTAAATAGCCGTGATCCATCACCCCTAACTGTTTTGCCATCGCCAGACGTTCCGGCAGCATATCAACGCCGATGATCCGTTTTGCACCGCGACCTTTCGCCAGCATCATCGCCATCATGCCGACTGGCCCCAGACCGACCACCAGCACGTTATCACTGCCGGAAACTTCGCCGCGCAAAATCCCTTCATAGGCCGTGCCAACGCCGCAACTGATAAACGCACCATCTTCGTAGCTCAGCGCATCCGGCAGGAGGATCAGATCTTTTTCTTCCGCCAGCAGATATTCGGCATGACCGCCGTCACGCTGCCAGCCGTAAGCCGCTTTTCCTTTGCCAGTACAAGAGATAGGAAAGCCGCGGCGGCAGTTCGGGCAAAAACCACAGCCAGAAATGTGATACACCAGCACGCGATCACCCTCTTTAAAATGGCGACAGCCTTGCCCCATCGCCACAATCTGCCCGCACGGTTCATGACCGTTGATAAATCCCTGGTATAACGGTTTATCGGGTGCCGCCGCCGTGGCACGGTGATGATGATAGATATAGTGGACATCGCTTCCGCAAATCCCGGAGGATTTCATTTTGATCAGTACCTGGTTAATCCCCGGCGTCGGCACCGCAACTTCCCGCAGATCGACGGTTGAATTTCCTGGTAAATAAGCTGCCAGCATCGTTTTCATAAATCCCTCATTAACAATACGATTAATTTTCATCCCTGCCGCACCCGCGCCAGGGGCGTTAAGGTTTAGCGTTTCGCTTTACTGCTTCGCTGGGTCAGCAAGATATTCGCCAGCACCGCCACCACGATGATGACGCCGCGTACCACCTGCTGGAAAAAGGAGTTAATACCGAGCAGCACCAGACCGTTACCGATTAGCGTAATCACCAGCACACCAAGCAATGTACCGAACAGGGAACCGCGACCGCCGGAAAGTGCCGTACCGCCGACCACGACCGCGGCGATGACGTCAAACTCCAGACCGTTTGCGGCACCTGCGTTACCAGAACCGAGGCGCGCCGCCAACAAAATGCCGGTCACCGCCGCTAATAATCCCGAAAGGGTAAAGATAAGAATGCGCACCCGACGAACGTTGATGCCGCACAACTGCGCCGCCGTAGCATTACCGCCAACGGCAAAAACCGAGCGCCCGAAGGCGGTTTTGCGGCTGATGAACACAAACAGCGCAAACAACACAATCATGATCAGCGCGGATACCGGCACACCGAGAAATTGTCCGCCCAGCCAGTCCAGCACCTCGTTTTCGTCAATCGGCATTGGCAGTGCTTTCGTCATAAACAGCCCCATTCCGCGCAGGGCGCTCCACAGCCCCAGTGTGGCAACGAAACTTGGTACGTTAAACACGCCGCGCAGCACCCCGGCCAGCGTTCCCATCAGCGCGCCTAACAGCAACACCAGCAGACACGCCACCGCCAGCGGAACTTCAAATTGCAGCAAAAATGCCAGGCACACCGAGACAAAAGCCACCATCGGCCCAACGCTGACATCAATTTCACCGGAGATAATAATCAGCGTCATCGCCCAGGCGGCAATCCCAATGGTGGCGGCATCGCGCAGCACGTTCATCTGGTTATTCAATGAGATAAAGCCAGGCGCGTTCAGGGAGAAGACCAGATAAAGAATGGCGATTACCACCAGCAAACCGATCTCATTAATATGGCGACTGACAAATTGTTTGAGCGAGACGCTCTTGCCCTGCGGCAATGATAATGACGAAGCAGACATCTTCAGGTTCCTCGGTAAAATTCATCAGTGCACAGACAGAATGGCGGACATCAGCTCATCCACATTGACCGGCGAGTGAAACTCCTGCGAGAACGTACCGTGCTGTAACAACAGGATGCGGTCGCACACCAGCGGCAACTCCTCCACTTCACTGGAGATAAACACCACGCTTTTTCCTTCGGCAGCCAGCTCACGGACAATACGGTAAATCTGCTGTTTGGCTTCGATATCGACGCCGCGCGTTGGCTCGTCGAGCAACAAAATCTGGCTGGCGGCATAGACCCAACGACCGATCACCACTTTTTGCTGATTGCCGCCAGAAAGCGTGCCGATGGGCGTTTCGCTACTGGCGGCCTTGACCGTCATCCGCTGCATCACCTCTTCGGTCAGGCGGCGGATGGTGGACCATTGCAGTACGCCGTTGGCGCTGATTTTTTGCCGATTGGTCAGCACTGTATTTTCGTCAACGCCCAACCAGGGAATGATCCCCGCTTCTTTGCGGTTTTCTGGCGTATAGCCAATGCCGCGTTTCAGCATGTCGCCGTAATCGGGGCGCGTGATTTTCTCGCCGTTGATAACAATTTCGCCCTGTTCATACTCCTCCAGCCCAACAATCGCCTTCAGCAATTCACTGCGCCCTGCCCCCAGCAGGCCAGCAATGCCAAGCACTTCGCCGCGACGTAACGTAAAGCTGATATCCTCCAGCTTGGGCTTATGGCGTAATGCACGGACTTCCAGCACGGCCTGATCCACAATTTCCTGAGGGGCTACCGGCGCAATATCAACGTGATCACGCCCTAGCATTAGCGACACAATATGATGCGTGGAGGTGTTTTCGAGCATCACATCGCCCGCCACCTGACCATCGCGCATAACGGTGGCACAGGAGGCAATGCGGCGGATTTCTTCCATCCGGTGGCTGACATAAATCACCGCCACGCCCAGTGCCGACATCTTTTTCACCGCACTGATCACCAGTTCAACTTCTGCACTGGCAAGCGAGCTGGTGGGTTCATCAAGAATGACCACGCGCGGCTCGCCCTTCATCACCCGTGCAATTTCCACCAGTTGCTTTTGCGCCGGGCTTAGCGTTGAAACAAGTTGTTCAGGACTAACGTCAACGCCCAGCGCCTGTAAGCAACGTTGGGCATCCTGCGCCATTTGCAGGTAATCAATCATGCCGTTGCGGCGAGGCCATTGACCAAGGCAGAGGTTTTCTGCCACCGTCAGCCCTTCCACCAGACTTAATTCCTGATAAACCGCACGAACCCCCAGTTCAGCGGCACGGCGAGTCAACGTAGCTTCGTCACCTTCCAGTCGCGTCTCGCCAATCCAGATATCACCGCTATCCGGGCGTTCGCTGCCGGTAAGCATTCGAATGAGAGTCGATTTGCCCGCGCCGTTTTTACCTAACAGCGCACGAACTTCGCCTTTATTGAGCGTGAAGTTAACGTTATCCAGCGCAACGACGCCGGGGTAACGCTTATTTCCTGCCACCACTTTTGCTACCGGGACTGCCTCTGTTGCCGTGAACATAGGGACCTCTGCGAATCAGCGATTAGGGCAGACCATCAACGTGCGTTGCCAGCCACTGTTTACCATCTTCCGTTTTGGTATAGAGATCGATTGGCACCTGAATCACTTTTTCACCGTCGGCTTGTTTATTGATAACCTTCAATGTTTGCGCGAAAACAGCATTGCCCATTTTCTTACCGGAAATATCCACTACCGCTTTCAGCACCTGATTGTTTTCCAGCTCCTGAGCAATTTCGGTTGTCATATCCGAACCGAAAACAGCAATTTTTCCGGCCTGATTTTGATTACGTACCGCTTTTACCGCGCCGAGTGTCGCACCGCCCGACTCCCCCATAATGGCGTTGAGATCCGGCGTGGAGATAATCAGTTTTTCACCAACGGAAATCGCTTTATCTAAAACAGTCCCTTCCTGATTAGCGACAATTTGCGCGCCGGGAACGCGGGATTTTAATACTTCTTCAAATCCTTTACGTCGCTGCACACAAACTTCAAAGGCTTCGCAATTGATGACGGCAATTTTCGGCTGGTCAATTTTATTGGCAATAAAATAATCGGCGGCAGCGTTACCCAGTTTTTTACCAAATTCCAGTGGATCGCCGACCAGATACGCCGAGACATATTTATCGACACCCTTTTGATTAATACAGGTGTTGTAGCAAATCACCGGAATACCCGCTTCACTGGCGCGACGAACGGTACGGCTACTGCCATTTTCAGACACTGCCGATAAAATAATGGCATCGACATTACGCGCCACGAGGGTATCAACAAAGGTACTTTCTTTCGAAATATCACCCTGGGCGTTAGTTTCAATTAACTGTACCTGTACTGAAGAATCTTTTGCCGCATCCTGAACGCCCTGACGCACTCCAGCGTAATATCCCTGGGTATCAAGGTATATTGCACCAATGGTCATTTCTTTATCCGCAGCCCGGCAAATAGTGCGCTACCTAATAGCGTAGCCATTAATAATAGATTACGGGTTGTTCTCATTTTTAGGCATAGTGCCTCCTGTAGGTTTTATTAACAACGGCTTATTCTAATTATTTTGTGATGAGCGGCAGCGCGTGCCGCTCAAATTACAGTTAATAGGGTTTAGTGAACGTAGTTAAAATAAAAGGCATCACGGTGGTGAATAATGCCGCTTTCGGCCAGCCGGATTAATCGCCGTCAATTCAGCGCGAGCAGATTCATATTGCGCAACCTCCCGAGTCCCGCGGACGCCAGCATCGCCACCATCAGGCATTTTTCTTTATGCTGCTGTGTAAATCGCCATACAGCGACAACAGGTCAGGTTGTGAAACAGCAAAGAAATCCCGCCTCAATATGGTTTTCGCCATCTCTTGCGCCCACTGTTTCATTTCACTAAACAGTTGCTGTGCGATGTTGTTGCCATTCGCTCAATGGCTGATCGTTGTAATAACTGTGGATGTTAATGGTGCGATCGCCGGTCGCCGCCAGACGTAAACAACGCGTCGCTTCAGTTTCATCGCCCTGCGCGTTGGCGCATATCGCCTGCCAGAACCAGATGTCGTTATCAGTTTGCCCCGGTAAACGGCCTTCGCTTAAATTCTCCGGATAATGCAGCGCGGCATGAAGCAGTTCGCTGGCCTGCTGCGGCTGTCTGGCATCAAGGTGCTGCCAGGCGCGTAATAACTGGTTGAGGATAAACTGACTGGTGACCTTCCCTTCCCCGCCTTCCCACGGGTGGAATTTGCGCGTGGCGAGAATGTCCGCCGCTTTGTCTGCCTGACCCGTGAGATGCCACAAATTGAGCAACTCTGCTGTCATGTCGTCGCGTTTCAGCGCAATTTCCAGATTATTTTCCAGACGCGCCAGTCGTTTCTCCGGTGTGGCTCCGCTTAACTTATCAAGCAAATCCCGTTCGAAAAGCAGACGTGCATCCTGCGGCGCAAGCTGATAAGCATTATCAAGATAACGCGCGGCCAGCTCATAATCGTGTTGCTTATTCCACGCATGGATCGCTAACCCGCGCCAGCCGTCGGCAAACTCCGGCGACATCTCTACGCAACGTTGCCATAAGGTAATGGCTTTGTTGTAGCTACGCTTGTTGTAGTAGAAGCAGGCCAGTAAATGACGGGCAAACCAGCACTCTTCAATACTCTCCAGCGCCGCCACTTCTTCCAGCGTATTCGGGAAACGGACAAACTGCGGGAAGACATCAATGGCTTTTGCGACCAGTTCGCCGCGTTCGGCTTTCGGCAATAAACTCGCCTGCAGGTAAAGCGGCAGCGTGCGCTGGCAGTCAGTGCAGTGGCAGCATTTAATCAGTTGCCCGGCGGTCATCAGAGCGTTAACGTCGCGTCCCTGACACAGACCGCGCCACTGCGCGAGGGCTGATTCGCTACGACCATCGAACCAGTTCAGCCACCACAGAGTGGCGTTCAGCGGATAATCACGCAGCAGTTTCGCGCGCTGCAAACGCGCGTTGTCCTGACGACCACTTAACACCAGCAGCAGATTATGCAGGCAAAGCACTTCCTGATTGGTTGGGCAGGCACGAAGACTTTGTTGGCAAAAATCCAGACCAGCGTCGAAGTTACCATTACGCGCCGCCAGTCGTGCCAGGCCATAATAGCCACCGGCTTTGCTGTTGCCGCTCCAGACCGCACGCCAGAAATCCTCTTCGGCTTGTTGATATTGTCCCTGACGTTCGTAAGCACTGGCGCGAATCAAACTGGCCTGTCCGCACTGCGGATTTTTGTTCAGCGCATGTGCGCGTTTCAGCGCCTGAGTGGCATACGCCACCGCTTGCGGGAAATCGGCGCGGTTATATTCCAGCATCGCCAGCGCCAGGTTACAGCGATAATCCAGCGGATCCAGCGCCACGCCGCGCAGGTAGTAATCGAACGGTGAACGGCTGGCGTGATGATATTGCTCCAGATGCTGACCGATAAACCAGGCTTCATCTGTACTGGTAATGTCTTGTGCTGACAGTGGCGCTTTGGCGACGTCCGGCAACGGCAACTCTTGCGGCTGATGTTCCTGATAACTCAGTACAATATTGCCGTCGGCATCGGAGAGCTCAATGGTCAGCCTTTCAGGATTGATACCGTGCAACACGCCCTGGATGGCGGTCGCAGGCATCAGTGCCACGGCATCATCAAGTAACGCGTTGCATTTGCCGATTTCGCGGATCGCCAGGCGGTATCCGTTCAACGGAGAGATGGCATACAGCCCCCACTCAATCCCCCGCTCACTACGTTGGAGTTTTATCACCGCATCGCGGGAGGCATTTTGCACCATGCCCAAAGAATGATAAGGCAGGAAATACTGCTCAAAACGCTTCTCTTCGTAAGCATCAAGCCAGGTAAAATCGGGCTGGTTATCGGCAAAAATACCGGTCATCAGTTCGATATACGGGCCGTTATTGTCGGTCAGACTCTTATCCCACGCCTGGCCAAATTCACTGTGTCCCCAACTCCACTGTTTTTTACCTGGCGCGATATGGTGGTTGGCAACGTGCAGCAAACCGCCATCTTCATCGTGACACCACGCGCCAACAAAATCGTACTGTGATTTTTCAGCCATATATGAGGTTGGAACGGGCACATTTTTATAGCGAGAAATGTCCACTCCAGCGGAGTAGTCCACTTTGTAGTAAGTGCCGGTGGCGATGGGGAAAGCGGAGACGGCTCGTTTGCCGTGATCAAACACCGCCGTTACATCCGGCGGGAAGACGCTCTGATGCCCTTCCCCCCCTTTCACTGCCGGGTTGGCCCACCATAAGAAATGACGCGGCGTGGCGTTGCCGTTATAGACGCGGCTGGCGATTTCCAGCGCCGCCCGGTCAGGGCGCAGGGTGAAACCTGTCATCACCTGTAAACCATGCATCGGCTCCGTTTCGCCGACCCACACCGTCTGTGCACCGTCTTCATGGGCTTCGAGGGTGAAATCAACGGGCATAAAGGTGGTCGGGCGATGGTGTTGCGGCCAGTTAAACTCAATCCCACCGGAGATCCACGGTCCCAGCAGCCCCACCAGCGCAGGTTTAATGACTTCATTGTGATAGACAAAATCGCGCTGTTTCACTTTATCCCATGCGCGATGCACCCGACCGCCCAGTTCCGGCAGGATCATCACTTTGATGTAGTCGTTTTCCAGCCACACCGCCTGCCAGGATTTCAGGGTTTTCTGCTCGCTCAGCGTATCGGTCACGCGCCGACGATCCCTGATAAACGCGATTTTCCAGGAACATGGGATGTATATCCTGCGGCCCGGTTTCATAGGTCGGATCCAACGCGCTCTTGCCACACTTTTACTGGAGTCATGGTGCCCTCAATATTAACAAGACATACTGAATTAAAAGATTTGTGGCAGTGTATTGAACAATCTGGCAATGTTTTCGCGGAATAATCACGCAATTAACTAAACAAGGTTTAGTGAAGATGAGAGCCTGCATTAACAATCAACAGATTCGCCACCATAACAAATGCGTGATTCTGGAACTGCTGTACCGGCAAAAGCGCGCCAATAAATCAACGCTGGCCCGGCTGGCGCAAATTTCGATTCCGGCAGTCAGTAATATTTTGCAGGAACTGGAAAGCGAAAAACGGGTGGTGAATATCGACGATGAAAGCCAGACGCGCGGGCATAGTAGCGGTACATGGCTGATTGCGCCGGAAGGTGACTGGACGCTGTGCCTGAACGTGACGCCCACCAGTATTGAGTGTCAGGTTGCTAATGCTTGTTTAAGTCCGAAAGGCGAGTTTGAGTATTTACAGATTGATGCACCGACGCCGCAGGCGCTGCTGTCCGAAATCGAAAAATGCTGGCATCGCCACCGTAAATTGTGGCCGGACCGCACCATCAATCTGGCGCTGGCAATCCACGGTCAGGTTGATCCGGTGACCGGCGTGTCGCAAACCATGCCGCAAGCGCCGTGGACAACGCCGGTGGAGGTGAAATATCTGCTGGAAGAGAAGCTCGGCATTCGGGTGATGGTCGATAATGACTGCGTGATGCTGGCGCTGGCGGAGAAATGGCAAAATAATTCGCAGGAACGGGATTTCTGCGTGATCAACGTTGATTACGGCATTGGCTCGTCGTTCGTGATTAACGAGCAAATTTATCGCGGCAGTTTGTATGGTAGCGGACAGATTGGTCACACCATCGTTAATCCGGATGGCGTCGTCTGCGACTGTGGACGTTACGGCTGCCTGGAAACCGTCGCCTCGTTAAGTGCTTTAAAAAAACAGGCGCGGGTATGGCTAAAATCACAACCGGTTAATACTCAGCTTGATCCTGAAAAACTGACAACCGCGCAGTTAATCGCTGCCTGGCAGAGTGGAGAACCGTGGATCACCAGCTGGGTTGACCGCAGTGCCAATGCCATTGGTTTGAGTCTGTATAACTTCCTCAACATCCTCAATATTAATCAGATTTGGTTGTACGGTCGCAGTTGTGCCTTTGGTGAGAACTGGCTTAATACTATTATTCGCCAGACAGGATTTAACCCGTTCGACCGCGACGAAGGACCGAGCGTGAAAGCGACGCAAATTGGCTTCGGGCAATTAAGCCGCGCACAACAGGTGCTGGGAATTGGCTATTTGTATGTTGAGGCGCAGTTACGACAGATTTGATGGCGCGATAACGTAGAAAGGCTTCCCGAAGGAAGCCTTTTTTCAACAGATTAACCGTTTCGCTTATGCGTAAACCGGGTAACGTGCGCAGATGTCGAGAACTTTACCTTTGATGCGCTCGATAACGGCTTCATCATTGATGCTGTCCAGCACGTCACACATCCAGCCAGCCAGTTCTTTCGCTTCTGCTTCTTTGAAGCCGCGACGCGTAATTGCCGGAGTACCCACGCGAATACCGGAGGTCACAAACGGGCTCTTCGGATCGTTCGGTACGCTGTTTTTGTTGACGGTGATGTTAGCACGGCCCAGAGCGGCGTCTGCTTCTTTACCGGTCAGGTTTTTATCAACCAGATCAACCAGGAACAGGTGGTTATCAGTGCCGCCGGAAACCACTTTGTAGCCGCGCTCGAGGAACACTTCTACCATCGCTTTAGCGTTTTTAGCGACCTGCTGCTGGTAAGTTTTGAACTCAGGCTCCATCGCTTCTTTCAGAGCAACCGCTTTACCGGCGATTACGTGCATCAACGGACCGCCCTGACCACCAGGGAAAACGGCAGAGTTCAGTTTTTGTACAGCTCTTCGCTACCACCTTTCGCCGGATCAGGCCGCCGCGCGGCCGCGGGTTTTGTGAGTGGTGGTAGTAACAACGTGAGCATGAGGAACCGGGTTCGGGTAGACGCCAGCAGGGCCCGCAACGTGCGCCATATCAACGAACAGGTAAGCACCGATGCTGTCAGCGATTTCACGCATTTTCGCCCAGTCCACCACGCCGGAATATGCAGAGAAACCACCGATAATCATTTTCGGCTTGTGTTCTTTGGCTTGTTTTTCCAGATCGGCGTAGTCGATATGACCGGTAGCATCGATACCGTAAGGAACGATGTTGTACAGTTTACCGGAGAAGTTAACCGGAGAACCGTGAGTCAGGTGACCGCCATGCGCCAGGTTCATACCCGAACGGTTCGGTTGCGGCTGGACGTTAGCGTAGTAGCCAGCGCCGAACAGTTCTTTCGCACGATCGATCGCCAGTTGTTCAACGATATCAACATACTCGCAACCGCCGTAGTAGCGTTTGCCCGGATAACCTTCAGCATATTTGTTGGTCAGCTGAGAACCCTGCGCCTGCATTACGCGCGGGCTGGTGTAGTTTTCGGAGGCGATCAGTTCGATGTGCTCTTCCTGACGTACTTTTTCCTGCTCCATAGCCTGCCACAGTTCGGCATCATAATCGGCAATGTTCATTTCACGCTTTAACATCCGCATCTCCTGACTCAGCTAACAATAAAATTTTTGGCCTTTATAGGCGGTCCTGTTGGACAACGGCGAACAGTATAACCGAATCATTGTGCGATAACAGGTCTTGACAAAGGAATTTACGCAAACGATTACCTTCAGGCTACACAAGGCTTTGGAGAATAAAGAGCTTGCAACCGGAAACGGATTTCTTTTCAGGTTTGTGATGCAAATTTTTCACTTCATCACATTCTTTCTGAAAAACACCAAAGAACCATTTACATTGCAGGGCTATTTTTTATAAGATGCATTTGAGATACATCAATTAAGATGCAAAAAAAGGAAGACCATATGCTTGACGCTCAAACCATCGCTACAGTAAAAGCCACCATCCCTTTACTGGTGGAAACGGGGCCAAAGTTAACCGCCCATTTCTACGACCGTATGTTTACTCATAACCCAGAACTCAAAGAAATTTTTAACATGAGTAACCAGCGTAATGGCGATCAACGTGAAGCCCTGTTTAACGCTATTGCCGCCTACGCCAGTAATATTGAAAACCTGCCTGCGCTGCTGCCAGCGGTAGAAAAAATCGCGCAGAAGCACACCAGTTTCCAGATCAAACCGGAACAGTACAACATCGTCGGCGAACACCTGTTGGCGACGCTGGACGAAATGTTCAGCCCGGGCCAGGAAGTGCTGGACGCGTGGGGTAAAGCCTATGGTGTACTGGCTAATGTATTTATCAATCGCGAGGCGGAAATCTATAACGAAAACGCCAGCAAAGCCGGTGGTTGGGAAGGTACTCGCGATTTCCGCATTGTGGCTAAAACACCGCGCAGCGCGCTTATCACCAGCTTCGAACTGGAGCCGGTCGACGGTGGCGCAGTGGCAGAATACCGTCCGGGGCAATATCTCGGCGTCTGGCTGAAGCCGGAAGGTTTCCCGCATCAGGAAATTCGTCAGTACTCTTTGACTCGCAAACCGGATGGCAAAGGCTATCGTATTGCGGTGAAACGCGAAGAGGGTGGGCAGGTATCCAACTGGTTGCACAATCACGCCAATGTTGGCGATGTCGTGAAACTGGTCGCTCCGGCAGGTGATTTCTTTATGGCTGTCGCAGATGACACACCAGTGACGTTAATCTCTGCCGGTGTTGGTCAAACGCCAATGCTGGCAATGCTCGACACGCTGGCAAAAGCAGGCCACACAGCACAAGTGAACTGGTTCCATGCGGCAGAAAATGGCGATGTTCACGCCTTTGCTGATGAAGTTAAGGAACTGGGGCAGTCACTGCCGCGCTTTACCGCGCACACCTGGTATCGTCAGCCGAGCGAAGCCGATCGCGCTAAAGGTCAGTTTGATAGCGAAGGTCTGATGGATTTGAGCAAACTGGAAGGTGCGTTCAGCGATCCGACAATGCAGTTCTATCTCTGCGGCCCGGTTGGCTTCATGCAGTTTACCGCGAAACAGTTAGTGGATCTGGGCGTGAAGCAGGAAAACATTCATTACGAATGCTTTGGCCCGCATAAGGTGCTGTAATTTGATGTTGCCGGATGGAAACATCCGGCAACCCTTGACGCGGTTTAAATTGCCGCGTCGTCCTCTTCACCGGTACGGATGCGAATGACCCGTGCCACGTCGAAGACGAAGATTTTACCGTCACCGATTTTGCCGGTTTGCGCCGTGCGAATAATGGTATCAACACAGGTATCGACAATGTCGTCCGGTACGACAATCTCAATTTTCACTTTCGGCAGAAAATCCACCATATACTCCGCGCCGCGGTACAGCTCGGTATGGCCTTTCTGGCGGCCAAAACCTTTCACCTCAGTGACCGTCATGCCGGTAATGCCGACTTCAGCCAGTGCTTCGCGGACATCGTCCAGCTTGAAGGGTTTTATAATCGCATCAATCTTTTTCATGCTATTCCTTGAAAAGGTCGCCTGTCTTTTGATCTGCTAAACGTAACACATAACGCCAATTCATTCCTTGAAATCGTTTGCATCCAGCTCGTGTCGGGAAAGCAGTTTATAAAATTCTGTCCGGTTGCGCCCCGCCATTCTCGCCGCGTGGGTGACGTTGCCTTTGGTAATTTGCAGCAGCTTACGCAAATAGTTGAGTTCAAACTGATTACGTGCCTCAACAAAGGTTGGCAGCGCCGTGTTTTCACCCTCCAGCGCCTGCTCTACTAATGCATCGCTAATAACCGGAGATGAGGTCAGCGCCACGCACTGTTCAATCACGTTGACCAACTGGCGCACATTACCCGGCCAGCTAGCGGTCATCAGGCGTTTCATCGCATCAGTGGAGAACGCGCGGACAAACGGTTTATGTCGCTCTGCCGCCTGGCGCAACAGGTGATTTGCCAGAAGCGGAATGTCTTCTGTGCGCTCTGCCAGAGCCGGAATTTTCAGGCTGACAACGTTGAGGCGGTAATAGAGATCTTCACGGAATTCCCCGCGCGCCATCGCTTTTGGCAGGTCGCGGTGAGTGGCGGAAATAATCCGCACGTCGATATCAATATCGCGGTTGCTGCCCAGCGGGCGCACTTTACGCTCCTGCAACACGCGCAGCAGTTTGACCTGCAATGGTGCGGGCATATCGCCAATCTCATCGAGAAATAGCGTACCGCCTTCCGCCGCCTGGAATAAACCTTCGCGATTGCTGACAGCGCCAGTAAACGCGCCACGCGCATGACCAAACAGCTCCGACTCCAGCAACTGCTCGGGCAATGCGCCACAGTTAATAGCAATAAATGGTTTGCTGTTACGCGGGCTGGCGTTGTGGATAGCCTGGGCGAAAATCTCTTTCCCGGTGCCGCTCTGGCCATTAATCAACACGCTGACGTCTGATTGCGCCACCAGCCGCGCCTGTTCCAGCAAACGCAGCATCAGCGGGCTGCGGGTGACAATTGCCTCGCGCCAGCGTTCATCGGTGGCTGGCGCGGATTGCTCCAGCGCATCGTCAATTGCCTGATATAGCGCGTCTTTGTCGACAGGCTTGGTGAGGAAACTAAAAACGCCCTGCTGTGTTGCAGCAACGGCATCGGGGATAGAACCATGCGCAGTAAGAATAATTACCGGCATTCCCGGCTGCACTTTCTGGATTTCAGCAAACAGCTGCATACCGTCCATTTCATCCATCCGCAGGTCGCTGATAACTAAATCTACTTTTTCGCGATTCAGTACCCGTAATCCTTCAGCGCCACTTTCCGCCGTGACCACACTGTAGCCTTCGCTGGTCAGGCGCAGGCCAAGCAGTTTCAGCAATCCCGGATCGTCATCGACCAATAATAAATGCGCAGGTTTATGGCTCATCAGGAGTGACCTCATGGGTGGATGGCGCGGGCTTTTCACCCTCGTGCGGCGTATCCGGCGAGAAATTTCCAGCCGGTTTGCGGGTCGAGAGCTGGCGTTCAATATCAGTCAGGTTTTCCAGCTTGCGGGTGGTGAGTTCCAGTTGCTGCTGTAGAACGTGATGTTGCTGGCGCAATGTATCCAGCTCGCTGTCGCTGGCCTGCTGGAGCTTGCCGTAGCGTTGGCGCTCTTCCGCCAGTTGCAGTTGCAGCGCCTGACCGTCGCGCCAGAGTTGATACAGAGGGCGAACCTGTGCCGGGATCTCGGTACTTAGCGCATCAATGCGCGCGACCAGCTGGCGGCGCTCATACGGCGTAATTTTGGCGTCGGCGAGCAAAATCCCTTGTTTAAAGGTATTTTGCCAGCTGCCGTCGTCATATTGGCGAGCTTGCTGACGTGACTGCGCAGGCATTAAACGATCAGCACAATCCATCGCCCGCAGCCAGTAAAGCGGATTGGTTTCGGTTGATTTACCTTGCAGCGCCCAGATGTCGCTACATTCAGTAGAAAGATAGTCAGCCAGTTGATAAACCGGAATTTTTTCTTCTGCTGGCGTATCAATGGCTGGCTTATTGTGACTCTGCACGCAACCCAGCAATGCCAGACATGGCAGCCCTGCCAGCCACAGCCGTCGGGGCAATAATCGTTGAAAAATGTGTCGCATATTCACCAGACTTAATGCCTATCCCAGTGGGCGTAATTATTGCAGGCAGTTTGGACATGGACAGCGCGGAGAAACCGGAGCGTACACGTCGTACGTGAGGATTTCGAGCACTGCCCGGGGCCGAACTGGCAAATAAAATAGCCTGATGGGATAGGCTGTTAGCATTATTTCGTGTTTTTCGACGACGGCAATTCAATGCGGAAACAAACGTCTTGCCCGCTCTCGTCGACCAGATACAGTTCCCCTTGCATACGGCGAATACAATCCCTGGCAATGCTTAATCCCAGACCGCTGCCCTTCACCGCCCCTTTTCGCTGGTGGCTTCCTTGAAAAAAGGGTTCGAAGATCATGGCGCGTTCCTCTTGCGGAATGGGTGTGCCTGTATTGATGACATCAATATAAACCCGTGCACCATGTAAGCTGCTGCGAAGGCAAATGTTACCGGATTCAGCCCCGTAGTGCACCGCATTGGAGTAAAGATTATCCAGTACGCTCATCAGCAGCATTGGCTCCGCCAGGCAAGCTGTTGCTTTGAGATCGACGTCGGTATGCATCATTTTAGCCCGTGCGGGCAGGCTATGAGCAGAAACCACTGTCTCCACCAGCGGTGCTAATTCAACATTCTCCAGTTCCACCGCACTGTCCGCCTGTTTACGGTTGTAATCAAGCAGTTGTTCGATCAGTTTTTGCAAATTGCGGCTGCTGCTATCAAGAATGCTCACCACCTCTTTTTGCTCTGGCGTAAGCGGCCCGACAACCTGGTCAGCCAGTAATTCAGTGCCCTCGCGCATACTCGCCAGTGGCGTTTTTAATTCATGAGATAAATGTCTTAAAAATTGATGGCGTTGGGATTCCAGCCATGACAGGCGCTCACTTAACCAAAGAATACGTTGCCCAACCGAGCGTAACTCGCTCGGTCCACTGAACGAAACGCTATTGCCCAGAGAACGCCCTTCCCCCAGACGGTTGATCATGCGCTCGATATTTTTCACCGGCCCGATAATCATCCGCGTGAAAAGTAGCACCATCACCAGACTCACCAGAAATAGCACCAGCGATTGCCAACCAAAATATTGCCCACGTTCGGCGATTTCACGCTGAAGTTGCTGCCCACGAGAACACCACTGTGCGCGTGGCCTGCACCATTTCGGTATTGGCAGGCGGCAGCATCGGGACCACTGTTGTTACACTGAAGTTGGGCCAGATTGTTCAAATCTGACGCAAATGCCTGGTAAAGTTTATCGTCTGGCAGTACGCCTGCGTGGGCATCGAGCATTTCGCTTTGCGCTGGCTTTGATAAACCTTCGCAAGCGTAGGATCGTCCAGCACGCAATACTGACGGTAGCTACGCTCCATCTCCAGCGCCGCGTTGGTCATCGCTTCACTACGCCGGGCATCAATAAGCGTAGTGCGGTTAACCAGCGCCGCCTGATCGCTAAGCGCATTCAGGCTTTGCCAGGCTTGCCATGCCAGCACCAACAGGGGTAGTAGAATTAGCAAAAATGCCAGCATTACCAGTTGTCGTAATGAGCGGGGAAAAACAGGCCAGCGTTTCAAGGTGTTACTCTCGTCAGACGCGAATAGCCTGATGCTAACCGAGGGGAAGTTCAGATACAACAAAGCCGGGAATTACCCGGCTTTGTTATGGAATAAGGCGGTGCCTAACTCGACGTTTCGCCCGATGGTTGATATAGCTACGCTGATATCAGAAGTTGGACGGCAGGCACCTTGTTGTGCGTCATTCGAATTTTATGTAGCACGTCCCGAAGGGGCTGACATAAGTCGGTGAATGAGCCACTGCTTACTATTATGCAGTAACTGTGCCAATAAAGAAAATAGTTTGGTAACGTACTGATTATACGTCGCTTTGAGGGGTTTATGGCTTCTCCGTTATTTGAATGTAAATCAGCCACTGTGTCGCTAAAAAGAGACAACTTAAGATAAACTTATTAGATAATATTAAAATCAATGAGTTAAGTGTCGCCAGAAAGCGACACGGCAAACCACCCATTGTCGTGATTTACAGACACAAAAAAGCTCCCAGAGTTGGGAGCTTATGATAGCGGTTGTATTTAATGCCGGATGCGGCGTGAATGCCTCATCCGGGCTGCAAAACCAATGAGTTTGACGGCTTACCCCAACTGCTTACGCGCATTGCGGAAAATGCGCATCCATGGGCCATCCTCGCCCCAGTTTTCCGGATGCCAGGAGTTGCTGACAGTACGGAAAACACGTTCCGGGTGCGGCATCATAATGGTGACTCGACCACTTTCAGTCGTAACCGACGTAATACCGTTCGGTGAACCGTTCGGGTTAGCCGGGTAGGTTTCAGTGACTTTGCCGAAGTTATCGACATAGCGCAGTGCCACCAGCCCTTTGCTTTCCAGTGCCGCCAGATGCGCCGCATCACGCACTTCAACGCGCCCTTCACCATGAGAGACAGCAATCGGCATTTGCGAGCCCACCATCCCCTGCAACAGCAGCGACGGGCTTTGGGTCACTTCAACCAGGCTGAAACGCGCTTCAAAGCGATCGGAGGTATTGCGCACAAAACGTGGCCACAACTCACTACCTGGGATCAGTTCACGCAGATTAGACATCATCTGGCAACCGTTACATACCCCCAGCGCCAGCGTTTGCGGACGGTGGAAGAAGGTTGCAAACTCATCGCGTACACGGTCATTGAACAGGATTGACTTCGCCCAACCTTCACCGGCACCCAGCACATCACCGTAGGAGAAACCACCGCACGCGACCAGGGCGTGGAAATCTTCCAGGCCCGTGCGTCCGGTCAGCAGGTCACTCATATGCACGTCGATAGCATCAAAGCCTGCACGGTGGAAAGCTGCCGCCATTTCAACATGCGAGTTCACGCCCTGCTCACGCAGCACAGCAACTTTCGGACGTGCGCCAGTGGCAATATACGGTGCTGCCACATCTTCGTTGATATCGAACGACAGTTTTACATTCAGGCCGGATCGGCATCGTTAGATTTCGCCTGATGCTCCTGATCGGCACTCCGGGTTGTCACGCAGGCGCTGCATCTGCCAGGTAGTTTCTGCCCACCAGACGCAACGTAGTGCGGCTTTCGCTGAATACAGTCTGCCCGTTGGCGGTAATCACAAAACGGTCACCGGAAACCGCCTGCCCAACATAATGGACACAATCAGCAGAAGCCCATGCTGTGCCAGTACGGACTCGACCGCTTCACGGTCAGCGGCACGAACCTGAATCACCGCACCAGTTCTTCGTTAAACAACGCCGCCAGGGCGATCGTCACCCAAGTGGCGATATCCGCGTCAATGCCACAATGACCAGCAAAGGCCATTTCCGCCAGCGTTACCAGCAGGGCCGCCATCAGAGCGGTCGTGATACGCCAGCAGCTTACGCTGTGCAAACCAGCGCCTGAATCGCGTCATAGAAGCCTTTCAGTTGCGCGACGTCGCGTACATCTGCCGGTTTGTCGCCAAGCTGACGATAAACCTGCGCCAGCGCCGTTGCGCCAGCGCGTTATTGCCTTTGCCCAAATCAATCAGCAGCAGTGCGTTATCTTCGGTAGAAAGCTGCGGCGTGATGGTGTGACGTACATCTTCCACGCGGGCAAATGCAGAAATCACCAGCGACAGCGGCGACGTCATTTCGCGCTCTTCGTTACCTTCCTGCCAGCGGGTTTTCATCGACATAGAGTCTTTACCCACCGGGATCGTCAGGCCCAGCGCCGGACAAAGCTCTTCGCCCACGGCTTTAACGGCTTCATACAGGCCCGCATCTTCACCAGGGTGGCCTGCCGCCGCCATCCAGTTGGCGGAAAGTTTAATGCGTTTGATATCGCCAATCTGTGTTGCGGCAATATTGGTTAACGCTTCACCGACCGCCAGACGGGCAGAGGCGGCGAAATCCAGCAGTGCAACCGGCGCACGCTCGCCAATCGCCATCGCTTCACCGTAGTAGCTGTCGAGGCTGGCGGTAGTGACCGCACAGTTAGCGACCGGCACCTGCCACGGCCCCACCATCTGATCGCGCGCCACCATGCCGGTTACGCTGCGGTCACCGATGGTCACCAGGAAAGTTTTCTCCGCCACGGTCGGCAGATGCAGTACGCGTTTCACCGCGTCTGCAATGGTGATCCCTTCACGGACCAGCGCATCGCCCTTCGCTTTCAGCGTTTGTACATCGCGGGTCATCTTCGGCGTTTTACCAAGCAGGACGTCCAGCGGCAGATCGATCGGCTGATTATCAAAATGACGATCGTGCAGAGAAAGATGCAGTTCTTCGGTCGCTTCACCAATCACCGCGTAGGGCGCGCGTTCACGCTTACACAGTTCGTCAAACAGCGGTAACTGATCGGCAGCAACCGCCAGCACGTAGCGTTCCTGGGATTCGTTACACCAGATTTCCAGCGGGCTCATGCCCGGTTCGTCGTTCAGAATATCGCGCAGTTCGAATTTACCGCCGCGTCCGCCGTCGCTCACCAGTTCCGGCATCGCGTTAGAAAGACCGCCTGCGCCGACGTCGTGGATAAACAGAATTGGGTTAGCATCACCAAGCTGCCAGCAACGGTCGATCACTTCCTGGCAGCGACGCTCCATCTCCGGGTTGTCGCGCTGAACAGAAGCAAAGTCGAGGTCGGCATCAGACTGACCAGACGCCATAGAAGACGCCGCGCCGCCGCCAAGACCGATGTTCATCGCCGGGCCGCCGAGAACGACCAGTTTCGCACCAACGTTGATCTCGCCTTTTTGTACGTGATCGGCACGAATGTTGCCGATCCCGCCCGCCAGCATGATCGGTTTGTGATAACCGCGCAGCTCTTCGCCGTTGTGGCTGTTCACTTTTTCTTCATAAGTACGGAAGTAGCCGTTCAGTGCCGGACGACCAAATTCGTTGTTAAACGCCGCACCGCCCAGCGGGCCTTCGGTCATGATGTCCAGCGCGGTGACAATGCGCTCAGGCTTACCGAAATCTTCTTCCCACGGCTGTTCGAAGCCAGGAATTCGCAGGTTGGAAACGGAGAAACCAACCAAACCAGCTTTCGGCTTCGCGCCGCGCCCGGTGGCACCTTCATCGCGGATTTCACCGCCGGAACCGGTCGCCGCGCCCGGCCACGGAGAAATCGCCGTCGGGTGGTTGTGAGTTTCGACTTTCATCAGAATATGCGCCGGTTCCTGATGGAAATCGTAGCGGCCCGTTTCGTGGTCAGCAAAGTAGCGGCCCACTTCAGAACCTTCCATTACGGCGGCGTTATCTTTATAAGCAGAGAGAACGTGATCTGGCGTGGTTTCGAAAGTATTTTTGATCATCTTGAACAGCGATTTCGGCTGCTGTTCACCGTCGATAATCCAGTCGGCATTAAAAATTTTGTGGCGGCAGTGCTCAGAGTTCGCCTGAGCGAACATATACAGCTCGATGTCGTTCGGGTTACGACCAAGCTTTGTGAAAGCATCCTGCAGATAGTCAATTTCATCTTCCGCCAGAGCCAGGCCAAGACGCAGGTTAGCGTCGATCAGCGCCTGACGGCCCTGCCCCAGCAAATCAACGCTGGTAACCGGAGTCGGTTGATGGTGGGCAAACAACTGCTCTGCATCATCTAAAGCAAAAAAGACCGTTTCCATCATGCGGTCGTGCAGTTCAGCGGTAACCTGCTGCCATTGTTCATTGGTCAGCGTACCGGCTTCTATATAGTAAGCAACGCCGCGCTCAAGGCGGTTTACCTGTTGTAGCCCGCAGTTATGGGCAATATCGGTCGCTTTCGAAGACCAGGGAGAGATGGTGCCAGGACGCGGGGTCACCAGCAGGAGCTTGCCTTGCGGGGCGTGGCTGGCGAGTGCCGGGCCATATTTCAGCAGGCGTTCAAGTTGTGCGTGCTCATCATCGTTTAACGGCGCATTGAGGTCAGCAAAATGGACATACTCGGCGTAAATATTGTGAACCGGGAGCCTGGCAGCCTGAAAACGTGCCAGCAGTTTGTTGATTCGGAATGCCGACAATGCAGGCGAACCACGCAGAATTTCCATCATAAGTCTCTCGTCTTCTAAGCTTTCGGTGTACCCAAGGGGGGGAAACGGGCGTCATTATAAAGAATCTGATGCGCTGACGAAACCGTTTGCGTGGAAATAAAATCACCATCGTGAATTAGCAACGCGTGCCGCCAATGGCTGTAATAAGTTGCCATCTGGCGCAGGTTTACGCAAAATGCCGCTCATTTATGAGTAAACCTTTCACTATTATTACGTTTTTTCAAGCTGGGACGCGCACACAGAGAATTAACTAATTGAAAATTAAAGAGATTAATTATCTGTTCATCGGCATTCTGGCACTGCTGCTCGCGGTCGCTCTCTGGCCATCCATTCCCTGGTTTGGTAAAGCCGACAACCGTATCGCCGCCATTCAAGCGCGGGGAGAGTTGCGTGTGAGCACCATTCATACCTGACTTATAACGAAATCAACGGGAAACCTTTTGGCCTGGATTACGAACTGGCGAAACAGTTTGCCGATTACCTCGGCGTAAAACTGAAAGTGACCGTGCGGCAGAATATCAGCCAGCTGTTTGACGACCTCGATAATGGTAACGCCGACCTGCTGGCGGCAGGACTGGTCTATAACAGTGAGCGGGTAAAAAATTATCAGCCTGGCCCTACCTATTATTCCGTGTCACAACAACTGGTTTATAAAGTGGGTCAGTATCGCCCACGTACGCTGGGCAACCTGACGGCGGAGCAACTCACCGTTGCACCGGGTCATGTGGTGGTTAACGATCTCCAGAACCTGAAAGAAACAAAATTCCCGGAATTAAGCTGGAAGGTAGACGACAAAAAAGGCTCTGCGGAATTAATGGAAGATGTCATCGAAGGAAAACTCGATTACACCATTGCTGATTCTGTCGCCATCAGCCTGTTTCAGCGCGTTCACCCGGAACTCGCCGTAGCGCTCGATATCACCGATGAACAACCGGTGACCTGGTTTAGCCCGTTAGATGGCGATAATACCCTTTCCGCCGCCCTGCTCGACTTCTTCAACGAAATGAATGAAGACGGTACGCTGGCACGCATTGAAGAGAAATACCTGGGGCATGGCGATGATTTTGATTACGTCGATACGCGCACATTTTTACGCGCCGTCGATGCGGTACTGCCGCAGTTAAAGCCCCTGTTTGAGAAATACGCCGAAGAAATTGACTGGCGTTTGCTGGCCGCTATTGCTTATCAGGAATCGCACTGGGATGCACAGGCCACTTCACCGACGGGTGTGCGCGGCATGATGATGTTAACCAAAAATACCGCGCAAAGCCTCGGCATTACGGATCGTACCGATGCCGAACAGAGCATCAGCGGTGGCGTGCGTTATTTGCAGGATATGATGAGTAAAGTGCCGGAAAGTGTGCCGGAGAACGAACGGATCTGGTTTGCCCTCGCTGCGTACAATATGGGCTATGCGCATATGCTGGATGCCCGCGCCCTGACGGCAAAAACCAAAGGGAATCCTGACAGTTGGGCTGACGTAAAACAGCGTCTGCCTTTACTTAGCCAGAAACCCTATTACAGCAAGCTGACTTACGGCTACGCTCGTGGGCATGAAGCCTACGCTTATGTCGAAAATATTCGTAAGTATCAGATTAGCCTGGTGGGTTATCTGCAAGAGAAAGAGAAGCAGGCTACAGAAGCGGCGATGCAACTAGCGCAGGATTATCCGGCGGTATCGCCTACGGAGTTGGGCAAAGAGAAATTTCCTTTTCTCTCGTTTCTTTCCCAGTCGTCATCAAACTATTTGACCCATTCTCCCTCTCTGCTGTTTTCCAGGAAAGGGAGTGAAGAGAAACAAAATTAATCCGTCGAGGATTGCGCTTTTTTCTGCGCTTTAATTTCCTGGCGGCGCATGCGAAAGAAGTCACTGAGCAACGCCGCGCACTCATCCGCCAGTATTCCTTCCGTAATTTCCACTCGGTGATTCATACCCGGATGATGCAGCACATCCATTAAAGATCCCGCAGCGCCAGTTTTCGCGTCACGCGCACCAAAGACCACGCGACCAATGCGACTGTGGATCATCGCTCCGGCACACATTACACATGGTTCAAGCGTGACATACAACGTGGCGTCGATCAGACGATAATTTTGCATCACCAGACCGCCCTGCCTCAGGGCCATGATTTCTGCATGTGCGGTGGGATCATGTCGACCAATCGGACGGTTCCAGCCTTCGCCAATAACACGATTGTTATGCACTAATACCGCGCGACCGGTACTTCCCTGCTCATCCAGTACGCCGCCAGCCAGTAGACGCATCCAGTATTCGTGGCTAAATTCGACTTCAGACAAAAAGAAAACTCCGGTTATAAAAGCGCGGCGCATTATACACGGACGCTATGCTTTACTCTATTCCAGTTGCTGGAGTTCACCGCGCGGGGTTACTCGCCAACGATGCTGACAGAAATAAAGCAGCGGATTGTCCTGATTACTGTCGCTATAGCCACTGTACAGCCGCAGCGGAGTGCCGATTTTGCGCTCCAGTTGTGCGACCTTTTCATGTCCCAGACAACGCATCGTCAATACCCAACCACCATAGCCACGCTGAATTTGGCTGGCGATAAGATTAACCCGCGGCAGCCAGGGCGTATCGAAATAAACCGCTTCAACCAGCGGCTGCGGAGAGCCGGTAATCAACCAGATATCAGCATCGGAACTTAACAGGTAGGTGGTTAATCGCTCCTGAACCAGCGGAAAGGCGGTAACATTGTCGCGAAACCAGCGCACGAAATCGGCCTGCAACGTCTGTAAACGTGCTTCGCTGTGACCAAAAGTGCACCCCCACAGAAGCAGACTCATCGGCCAGCGTGCCGCACGACCTTTTATCAATAACGCAATGGCTATAATCGGTAACAACGGCAGGACAAGTAACGCATTCAGCGGTTGGCGACGTAGTAAATAGCGCAGAAAACTGCCGAACATATCCTGCTGATGCAATGTTCCATCTAAGTCAAAAAACACCACACGACGCTCGTGAGTTGCCAAACCATACTCCTCTGGACTGAAACATCCTGATTAATTTTCGCTACTACATAGCCTAACAGATAGATCATCACTTTTCCGGCAACAATCGACCGCATCATGGCTAACTGGAATTTTTAATTCATGGCAATTAGCGGCAATGGAATATAAAATTCACTCGCGTTTGTCTCATATTGCCTGTTGTCGCCACTATTTCATCGCGAGGAAAGATATGAACGGCTTACTTCGTATCCGTCAGCGTTACGGGTTCTGCCAGAAGTGATAAAACTGGCGGATTATCTGCCCGCACAACCTGATGGCGCGCCGTTTGCTCTCCAGGCAACTGGCCAACGAAGCCGGAGTCAGTCAGTCCAGCGTCGTGAAGTTCGCGCAAAAACTCGGCTATAAAGGTTTTCCGGCGCTTAAGTTGGCGTTGAGTGAAGCGCTGGCAAGCCAGCCGGAATCGCCCTCCGTGCCCATTCATAACCAAATCCGCGGTGATGATCCGTTACGGCTGGTCGGCGAAAAACTGATTAAAGAAAATACTGCCGCTATGTACGCAACGCTAAACGTTAATAGTGAAGAGAAACTGCATGAATGCGTAACAATGTTGCGCTCTGCGCGGCGGATAATTCTGACCGGTATTGGCGCTTCGGGTCTGGTGGCGCAAAACTTTGCCTGGAAGCTGATGAAGATTGGCTTCAATGCTGCCGCAGTGCGCGATATGCATGCGCTACTCGCTACCGTACAGGCGTCGTCCCCTGACGATCTGTTATTAGCCATTTCTTACACCGGTGTACGACGCGAGTTAAACCTGGCGGCAGATGAGATGCTGCGAGTGGGCGGAAAAGTGCTGGCGATTACCGGCTTTACTCCCAATGCCCTGCAACAGCGTGCTTCTCATTGCCTGTATACCATTGCCGAAGAACAAGCGACAAACAGTGCTTCAATCTCTGCTTGTCACGCGCAGGGAATGTTAACGGATTTGCTGTTCATTGCGCTGATTCAGCAGGATCTGGAACTGGCACCAGAACGTATTCGTCATAGTGAAGCGCTGGTGAAAAAACTGGTCTGAGTAAAGAATGCGCGTATAATGCCCGCCCGGTTTGTGTTGTTTTGAGAGTTTCCTTATGGCGTTGTTAATCACTAAAAAATGCATCAATTGTGATATGTGTGAACCCGAATGCCCGAATGAGGCGATTTCAATGGGAGATCATATCTACGAGATTAACAGCGATAAGTGTACCGAATGCGTAGGGCACTACGAGACACCAACCTGCCAGAAGGTGTGCCCGATCCCCAATACTATTGTGAAAGATCCGGCGCATGTCGAGACAGAAGAACAGTTGTGGGATAAATTTGTGCTGATGCACCACGCGGATAAAATTTAATATTCTACTCTGGAAGTAGAGTATTAATTATATTACTGGGAAGCCTTAACGCCATTATATTTATTTAATTGATGACATTAGCATAATCATTCACTAAGTTAATTTATATAGTATCTGCCAAGACACTTATTTATAGTTATTAAAGGCGCGTCCGATTGGTTCACCGGACGCACCTTAAGTACGTTTCCTTGTGTTATAAGAACAGAAGGATCAGCTGTAAAACAGCAATGATGATTTTGATGACCCGTTTAATCAGGTATCGGCAATCAGTCATTCGTTTTTCCTTAAACAAGGAATGCAGCCATTCAGATTAGCCCTTACATCTCCCCAAAACTGAACGTGCGAGTTATTGAGGGTGCATGCTGCACTCCACACCAGAGCTTTGACGACACCACTCGTTTCAATGGGGGAATTCTGTGGCATGGTGTAAAGCACAGCAAAATCTTCAATAACGAAGCCAATTTTAATGTACTTACGAATTGGCGGTCACGTTAATCTTTCCATCAATATTGCTTTCTTCGTAAAGGCTCGAGTTTTTATGCTAAAGATTGCAAGTTGCTTGTAAAAGATAAGCACACTGATCCATAATCGCTGTTGTTGAGGGTGCATGCTGCACAAAATTAAAGTTAAAAAGTAAAACCCCCGTTCCTTACCAGTTCGGGGGTTTTACTTTATAAATAGAACGGTATTATTTTTAACTTTCAATAATTACCGTGGCACAAGCATAGTGCCGCTCATCTGCCAGCGTTACATGCATATTTACAACGCCGAGCTTTTCCGCCAGTTTTAATGCCTCACCCCATAGCCGTAGCCGTGGTTTGCCGAGCTCATCATTGAATACTTCAAATTGATTAAACGCCAGACCATTGCGGATCCCGGTGCCAAACGCTTTTGCTGCGGCTTCTTTCACAGCAAAACGCTTCGCCAGAAAACGCACCGGCTGGTGGTGCGTTTTCCAGATTGCCCATTCGTTATCGCTTAATACGCGGCGTGCCAGGCGCTCACCGGATCGGGCGATCACTGCTTCTATGCGAGCGATCTCTACGATATCCGTGCCTAAACCTAATATTGCCATTAGCCACGCGCTTCCAGCATCAGACGCTTCATTTCTGCCACCGCATCTTTCAGTCCGGTCATCACTGCACGGCCAATAATGGCATGACCGATATTCAGTTCATGCATCTCAGGGATGGCAGCAATGGCTTTCACGTTGTGATAGGTCAGACCGTGTCCGGCGTTAACTTTCAGACCGAGACTAGCGGCAAAGGTCGCGGCTTTGGTAATACGCGCCAGCTCTTGCGCCTGTTCGGCGTCAGTTTTGGCATCAGCATAGCAACCGGTGTGGATCTCGATAAACGGTGCGCCAACCTTCGCCGCAGCTTTGATCTGCTCTTCATCGGCGTCGATAAACAGAGAAACCTGAATCCCGGCATCTGCCAGACGTTTGCAGGCATCGCGCATTTTGTCACGCTGCCCTGCGACGTCCAGGCCGCCTTCGGTTGTTACTTCCTGACGCTTTTCCGGTACCAGGCAGCAAAAATGTGGCTTCGTCTCAACGGCGATCGCCAGCATCTCTTCGGTCACTGCCATCTCCAGATTCATTCGGGTATCCAGCGTCTGCCGCAGGATGCGCACATCGCGGTCAGTAATGTGGCGGCGATCTTCACGTAAATGCACGGTAATGCCGTCCGCTCCCGCCTGCTCAGCAATAAACGCCGCCTGCACCGGATCCGGGTAAGCAGTACCGCGTGCGTTACGCAGCGTTGCAATATGGTCAATGTTGACGCCTAACAGTAATTCAGCCATGACAATCCTCATCATTCATAATGTGTTTTCACCGTTCGCTTAGGCATAAACTGCCGGAACAGTTCCCTGCTCTTTAATGGTTTACCGCCAAGATACGGCTTAAGCGCCATGCGGGTAAAGCGTTTCGCGGCGCGTAGTGTGTCTGCGTCAGGAAATTCCCGCGCGTTTAACGCTTTTAACTGCCTTCCGGTGAACGTTTTATTGTCGATAACGACGCTTGCGATAAACCCTTTTTCTTCGCGATAACGATACGTCATGGTGTCATCTACCGGCTCGCCGCTACCCGCGCAATGGGTAAAATTGACGCCATAGCCCAGATGCCCGAGTAGTGCCAGTTCAAAGCGGCGCAGCGCGGGTTCTGGCGTACCAGTGGCACCTGCAAGAGACTGAATGCAGTGCAAGTAATCGAAAAAGAGTTCAGAGAAGCGCGTCTCGTATTCCAGTACGCGGGAGAGAAGTTCGTTGATGTACAGACCGCTGTAAAGCGTGATACCGCTTAATGGCAGCGCCAGTGAGACAGCTTCAGCACTGCGCAGCGTTTTGACTTCGCCACGCCCGCCAAAACGTAGCAAGAGAGGGGTGAAAGGCTGTAATGCACCTTTCAGAGTAGAGCGTTTAGAGCGTGCGCCTTTGGCAACCAGACGCACGCGACCCGATTCCTCCGTGAAGACGTCCAGCATCAGGCTGGTTTCGCTCCACGGGCGACTATGCAGGACAAATGCGCGCTGCCAGCCTTCCATCGGAGTGACTCTTAAAGATCGTCAACATAACCGAGACTGCGCAGTGCGCGTTCGTCGTCGGCCCAACCGGATTTCACTTTTACCCACAGTTCAAGGTGGACAGGCGCTTCGAACATTTCCTGCATGTCTTTACGCGCTTCAATCCCGATGGTTTTGATCTTGGCCCCTTTGTTGCCAATAACCATCTTCTTCTGCCCTTCACGCTCAACGAGAATCAAACCATTGATGTCATAACCACCGCGTTCGTTAGAGACGAAACGTTCGATCTCCACGGTCACGGAGTACGGCAGTTCAGCGCCGAGGAAACGCATCAGTTTTTCGCGGATGATTTCAGACGCCATAAAACGCTGTGAACGATCGGTGATGTAATCTTCCGGGAAGTGATGGGTCGCTTCAGGCAGATGCTTACGCACGATTGCTGCGATAGTGTCGACATTCAGCCCGGTTTCAGCAGAGATCGGCACGATATCGAGGAAGTTCATCTGGCTTGCCAGGAACTGTAAGTGCGGCAGCAGATCGGCTTTTTCCTGCACGTTATCCACTTTGTTCACCGCGAGGATCACCGGCGCTTTGCCTTCGCGCAGTTTGTTGAGCACCATTTCGTCGTCCGGCGTCCAGCGGGTGCCTTCAACGACAAAAATCACCAGCTCAACGTCGCCAATGGAGCTGCTCGCAGCTTTGTTCATCAGGCGGTTAATGGCGCGTTTTTCTTCCATATGCAGGCCAGGGGTATCGACGTAGATCGCCTGATACGCGCCTTCAGTATGGATCCCCACAATGCGGTGACGAGTTGTTTGCGCCTTGCGGGAGGTGATGGAAATCTTCTGCCCCAGCAGTTTGTTCAACAATGTGGATTTGCCAACGTTCGGACGTCCGACGATAGCAATAAATCCGCAGTAACTTTTATCGATGCTCATTCCAGCTCCAGTTTTTTCAACGCCTGTTCGGCGGCAGCCTGCTCAGCCTTACGACGGCTTGAACCTGTGCCAACCACCGGTTCACTCAGGCCGCTGACCTGGCAGTGGATTGTAAATTCCTGATCGTGCGCTTCGCCACGGACCTGGACAACCAGATAAGTCGGCAGCGGCAGATGGCGACCCTGCAAATATTCTTGCAAGCGCGTTTTCGGATCTTTTTGTTTATCGCCTGGGCTAATTTCGTCCAGACGAGTTTGATACCAGTTGAGGATTAATTTCTCGACGGTTTGAATATCACTGTCGAGGAATACGCCACCAATTAATGCTTCGACGGTGTCGGCGAGAATTGACTCACGACGAAATCCACCGCTTTTAAGTTCACCTGGCCCTAAACGTAAGCACTCGCCTAACTCAAATTCGCGCGCCAGTTCCGCCAGCGTATTGCCACGGACCAGCGTGGCGCGCATCCGGCTCATATCGCCTTCATCCACACGAGGGAAACGGTGATAAAGCGCATTGGCGATAACGTAGCTCAGAATAGAGTCGCCTAAAAATTCTAAACGCTCGTTATGTTTGCTGCTGGCACTACGATGAGTTAATGCCTGCTGCAACAGTTCCTGATGATTAAAAGTGTAGCCCAGCTTCCGTTGAAGCCGATTAATTACGATGGGGTTCATGCGATACCAATAAATAAATGCGTCAACAATTCAGCACACGAAACAGACCTGATATACATGGCTCTGCTAACTGCTTCGCTGCAGTTTCAGTTTACCGGTATATGGGGACCAACGCTGTTTCGTGTGCCGTGGCAACCTGGAGGTGCCAACCTTAAACTTCGGGGGAATATTCTATACACAACGACGGGGGATGTCGTTAGCCACGGGAGATTTATCTCATAAATAATTCACGTTGTCGCCATAACGGCGACAACGTGAACGAAGATGGGCTATTAATGGATGCCGCCAATGCGACTTAAGCGCACACCTGTCGGCCATTCGCCTTCTTGCTTATCGAAACTCATCCAGATAGCCGTTGCCCGACCGACCAGATTCGCTTCAGGCACAAACCCCCAATAACGGCTGTCCGCGCTGTTGTCGCGGTTGTCGCCCATCATGAAGTATTGTCCCGGAGGAACAATCCAGGTTGCCAGTTGTTGCCCTGGCTGCTGGTAATACATCCCCACCTGATCCTGCGCAATCGGCACTGTCAGAATTCGGTGCGTCACATCACCCAGTGTCTCTTTACGCTCGGAAAGACGAATTCCATTTTCTTTGGTTTCGTTTTTCGGCACTTCAAAGAATCCGCTGGTCGCTTCCCCACCATTACGGCGTGAGAAGGTCTGAACGAAATCGCTCGGTTCCACGTTTGAGTAGGTGACCGGCAGCGCGTTTTCACACGCCTGGCCGGAACTGCATCCCGGTTGAATCGTCAGCTCTTTCGAGACCGGATCATAAGTAACTTTATCGCCCGGTAAACCCACCGCGCGCTTGATGTAATCAAGCTTTGGATCTTCCGGATATTTAAAGACCACGATATCTCCGCGTTTCGGATGACCGGTTTCGATCAGCGTTTTCTGGTAGATAGGATCTTTAATGCCATAAGCAAACTTTTCTACCAGAATAAAATCACCGATTAACAGAGTCGGCATCATCGAACCTGACGGGATCTGGAACGGTTCATAAATAAACGAACGTACAATCAATACGATAGCCAGCACCGGAAAAAC
>SCPN01000980.1_pt1 | contig 48801 bp, 96 predicted proteins | sample 6106831 | NCBI WGS metagenome assembly SCPN01 (sample SAMN10720447, study PRJNA508395) | human gut metagenome | isolation source: Participant 1, 0 month | reverse complement strand
TGTGCGCTCCATGACGGTTGGAGGGAAAACGCCCCGCTATCTGCCCGATCTTTGTTGACTGTCATGCGGAACCGATGCCGGATACGCTTGACGAATACCACCATTCCAAACTTATGGGTTACATAAGGTCGCATGAAGGGCAAGATCCCATTAAAAGCAGTTGCCGCTGGAACGAAAGCATAGGAATTAAGCGCCTGGGGATTTTTCCCAGGCGCTTTTTCTGCTAGGCGCCAGATCAGCAGGGCGGTTTGCCGGGCTGGCATGTCTCGAGAGAATAAAAACGCCCCTCCCGGCGGGCTCTTCTGGGCGGGGAGGGGTGTTCTATAGAATAGGGTTACATATCCCGGAGGCGACAAAGTTGGCGCGCCGGTGCCCAGGACGTCCTTAACCACGATGTCCCCTACTTTGACAGGGGACTGACCTGCACTGCATTCAGCAGCGCCATGGCTTCCGGGATCATCGCCTTGGGGATGTCCCGGTCGGTTTCACTGGTAGACGGTGGTGGATGCCACCGGTGATCTTCACAGTGGAGGTGATCACCCGGGTGGGATTGACCAGCTCTTTTCCCGTAGTCGGCGCCTCTAGGGCAGAGTTGCCGGTGACGGCAGCAAACCTGTTTTCATCCATTACGGAGGTGGCAGCCCTTGGGGCAGACAATACAAATCAAATCGGTCATCTTAGCTTACTCCTTTTCTACAGAAATGACAATCTCATCGGCGGCTTTGTCCAGCAGCGCCTTTGGGGATGACGATTTTTCCATCTCGCCAGGGCCATGTGCTCCGCTTGAAGGTGGAGAGGGCCTCCCTCCGAGGTCACCTTGATGACAACATCTTGGAGACGTTGCGCACCCGGAAAGACCTCTACACAAATTTCCACATTTCGGTGCGGATCTTCTGGGGACGGTGTAGCCACATTGTCCCCGTTTTTCAACTGGATCAGCGCCCTCTTGGATGCCCTCCGAAAGGATGTATTTGGCCGCATTGCCGCCAGCCCCCTTGCTTTCCGCGGTGACAAAGTCCACCAGGTCGTGAACGTGGACCACATTGCCGCAGGCGAAAACGCCGGGGATGGAGGTCTCCATATTCTCATAGACCACCGGGCCGTTGGTGCGGGGATCGATTTGGATGCCCACCCCGCGGGAGAGCTCGTTTTCCGGGATCAGGCCCACCGACAACAGCACGGTGTCGCAGTCGAACTCGATTTCCGAGCCAGGGATGGGTTTGCGGTTCTCATCCACCTTGGAGATGATCACCTTTTCTACCCGGCGGTCGCCTTGGATGTCGGTGATGGTGTGGGAGATAAAGAGGAATGCCGTAGTCGTTGAGGCACTGGACGATATTCCGGTTCAAGCCGTTGGAATAGGGCATCAGCTCCACGCAGGCCATGGACCTTAGCCCTTCCAGGGTCATGCGGCGGGCCATGATCAGACCGATGTCTCCGGAGCCCAGGATGACTACCCGTTTGCCCACCATATAGCCCTCCATTGTTGACATACCGCTTGGGCAGTGCCGGCAGTAAAGATGCCGGCAGGGCGGAGTTCACCGAGGGATAGAGATGGCACTGGGTCCGCTCCAGCAATATATAGCCAGGACGATGGCCTTGGCCTCAGGATCATGTAGCCGTCCACCGTGTTGATGGCATGGACATTTTTATCCTCGGTGATTTCCAGCACCATGGTGTCGGTTTTTCCTCCACATCGGTGCTTGCGGACCATTCGGCAAATCGTTGAGGCGTATTCGGGGCCAGTCCAGCTCCTCTTTAAAGTAATGGAGGCCGAAACCGTTGTGGATGCATTGGTTGAGGATGCCGCCCATTCTTTATCCCGCTCCAGAATCAGCACTTTTTGCGCCCGCCGGTAGCCTTCGTAGGCGGCAGCCGGCGGGGAGCTCCGCCGGTATTAATCAGATCATACATTACAAGATTCCCTCCCCTTTGGTCTCGCCGGTGATGATGTAGCTGCCGGTTTTGTCCATCTCGATTTCGCTGTCAGGGGATGTGGAGCTCCGGGAGATGATCTCCTGGACACGGGAGGCCACAAAATCCGCCTTGGCAGCGGCCCATGCCGGCGTTGCAGCGCCGCTTCACCCGTCGATGGTCTTGGGGGGATGGGGAATGGAGTGCCACAATCTCCCCTTCGGTGATGGTCTCACGCAGCGGCAGATTACCGAGTAGCCAACGGCATCCTTGGCGATGACCGCAGCTTTTTCTTCCTGGGGCAGATCTTTGAAGTTGATCTTTTCCAGATTGTCCACAAACCCTTCTTTCTCTGTGGCGGAAGGCCCAGATCCCGCAGGATGTCCACTGCCATTTTGGCAATAAGGCCGGCGCGGCAGAGGCCAGGGTTTGATGCCCGCCAGGTTGATGAAGTTTTCGCGGTTTTGGATTCGGCAAGCGGAGAGTCTCCGGTCAATGTAAAGCCCGGATGCCAGCAAAGTTGCGGATGTTCTCCCGGAAGTTGATGCCCGGCACCGATTTGAGGGAGGCGTTCAGCACTTCAGCCAGGCCGTCAGCTGTGGTGGAAACATCCTCCATATCCCTCTACAAAATGGGAGTTGGGGCCTACGATCAAATTGCCGTGGACGGTGGGGGCCACCAGGACGCCCTTGCCCACTTGGTGGGGCATTGGAAGATGACTTTGTTCACCAGCTTGCCTTGGCTCTTATCCAGAAGGTAATACTGGCCTGGTTGGGCAGGAGCGGAACTCCGGTTCCCACCAGGTTGTGGACCTCGTCGCAATGGACCCCCCCGCGTTGATGATATAACGGGTTTCATAGACATTTTATCGGTGGTGATTAAGTCACCCATCGGCGGTCTTTTCAATGCCGACCACCTTGTTGTTTAAGAGTAGAGTTCACCCCTTGTTGCGCACGGCGGTCTCCGCCAAGGCGATGGCAAATTCCCAGGGGCTGACAATGGCGGCAGTAGGGGCGTAGAGGGCGCACTGAACCTTGGGTTCAGGTTGGGCTCCATCTTGAGGCCTCCTCCCGGAAGGATCCGCAATCCTGGACGCCGTTTTCACCCCGCGCTCGTAGATCTCTCTACGGTTTTGGCCTCTTCGTCGTTGAAGGCAATGACAAACGAGCCCACCTGGTTGTAATGGACGCTCAGTTTCTGGCAGAGCTCCTTGGCCAGGCGGCTGCCTTCCACATTGAGCTTAGCCATCAAGGTTCCGGGCTCCGGGTCGTAGCCCGCGTGGATGATGGCGTTGTTGGCCTTTGTCGTCTGGTCGGCGACGTCGTTTTCCTTCTCGAGGACCGCTGTCTTGAGCTGGTATTTGACAGCTCATAGGCGGTGGCCGCACCGACGATACCGCAGCCGATTACTACCACATCATACGAAAAGGGTACTCCTCAATTGTTTTATCAGTCACATTCCAAGCGCGCACAAAAAGGCAAAGCAAAGCCAAAGCTGGAATACGGCCGGTAGCTGCTTTGTCTCTCTCATCGCTAAAGCACATATGAAATTCAAATTCAGTATACCACGTTTGCTGTCCGTTTTCAACCGCGAGAGGCCGTTATTCCTCCCAATTTTTAGCCCGAGATACGGCTTTTTCCAGCCTTTTAACAGTTTCTCCCGCTGTGTGCCTCCATCTGGGGAATAGATCTTGTCAAGGGTCCACTGGTTTTTGATGTCGCCCAGATCCTTCCAGAACCCGACAGCCAACCCGGCCAGATACGCTGCACCCAGGGCGGTGGTCTCCCGATCATCGGTCGGCGGATGGAGCGGCCAGGATGTCCGCCTGGAACTGCATGAGAAATTGTTGGCGCTGGCCCCGCCGTCCACCTTCAGTTCCCGCAGGTCGATGCCGGTGTCGGCAACCATGGCGTCCAGCACATCCTTAGTCTGGTAGGCGATGGCCTCCAGCGCCGCCCGGATGATATGGTTGCGCCCGGCTCCACGGGTCAGCCCAAAAGATGGCCTCGGGCATACATGTCCCAGTGGGGCGCCCAGTCCGGTAAAAGGGCACCAGGTACACCGCCGTTGTCCTCCACCTGGGTGGCGAAATACTCGGAATCCTTGGCGTCACCCAAGAACCGCAGTTCGTCCCGCAGCCACTGGATTACCGCACCGCCCACAAAGACGCTGCCTTCCAGTGCGTACTGCACCTTGCCGCCCAGGCCGATGGCAATGGTGGTCAAAAGTCCGTTTTGAGAGAGGTACATCTCCCTCGCCGGTGTTCATCAATAGGAAACATCCCGTTCCGTAGGTGTTCTTTCTCACCTTTTGGAAGCAGGTCTGGAAACAGGGCCGCCTGCTGATCCCTCGGCGATGCCCGCAATGGGGATGTTCACCCCGCCGATATTGACAGTGCCGTATACTTCGCTGGAGTTGCAGACCTGGGGCAGCATACAGCGGGGATATCCAGTGCTTTTAAAATTGTATCGTCCCAATCCAGGGTCTTGATGTTGTAGATCATGGTTCGGGAGGCGTTGGTGTAGTCGGTGACATGGACTTCGCCCCGTCAATTTAGATGAGCCAGGTGTCCACCGTGCCGAAGAGGATTTCTCCCCGTTCCGCCCTCTCCCGCAGGCCCTCCACGTGGTCGAGAATCCACTTGATCTTGGTGCCGGAGAAATAGGCGTCGATCAAAAGGCCGGTGTTCTCACGGATATACTCTTCCAGGCCCTGTTTTTCAGATCCTCGCAGATGTCGGCGGTGCGGCGGCATTGCCAGACAATGGCGTTGTACACCGGACGGCCGGTTTTGCGGTCCCAAAGGATGGTGGTCTCCCGCTGGTTGGTGATGCCGATGGCCGCCACTTCGGCAGGGTCGATGTTGCCCCGGCCAGCACCTCGGTGAGGACGCCATACTGGGAGGCGTAAATCTCCATGGGGTCGTGCTCCACATAGCCGGCTTTGGGATAGAGCTGGGTGAACTCCTTTGGGCGATCTCCACAATGTTTTGCTGCCGGTCAAAGACGATGGCGCGGAACTGGTGGTGCCTTGGTCCAAGGCGATGACATAATTCTTCATGGCGATGCTCCTTCTGAAAGTACTGCTACATAAACCAGATTTCAGGGCGGGTGGCGGAAACCGCAGCCGCACCAGCCGCCAAAGCGCTGAGAATATCCTCTTTGTCAGAGATGAGCCCCCGGCGATGAGGGGATAGAGGTCATCCCCGATAGCCGCCGCAGGATTTTGGGCATGACGCCGGGCAGCACCTCAATAAAATCGGGGAGCTGGCCCGCCCCCAGCTGTTTGAAAATCCTCCAGGGCGATGGAATCGATCATAAAAAGCGCTGCACAGTGATGAGCCCTAGCTCCCGCGCCCGCTTGACCAGCTGGGATTTGGTGGTGATGACCCCATCCGCCTTGGTGGCATTGCGGATGAAACTGACCGCAATCTCCCGGGAAGAAAGGCCGTCGATCAAATCTAAGTGGACAAAGGCGGTGCGGCCTGCGGCCTTGATTTGGTCCACAATGCCGGGGATGCTCAAAATGTCCCCAAACAGGACAAAACCACCTGGCAGTCGGAGGAGAGGAGCGTTCCAGCCCCGCATAGTCCTTGACAGCGGCGACGAAATGGGCGCGTCCCGCAGGGCGGCAAGTACCGTTTCACGATCCATAAAAGCCTCCAGTGATGTTGTGTTTTCGCTCAAAACGCCGCAACGGAAGAGGGCAGAGACCCGGAACGGCGCTGGCTGTTATTATACAGGCAAGCGGGGGAAAAGCAAACTTTCCGGATAGCGGTTGACAAATCTTGGGAAGGAGGTATAATAATAACATAAGTGAGAAAAGCGATGACGGGGACGGTCCTCCATCCTTCCTTTGCAGAGAGCCGGCGGTTGGTGAAAGCCGGCAGGGAAGCGGAATGGCCCATCGCCCCTGAGCTGAGGATTGAACGCTTGTTAGCGGGTTAGTAGAGCCCTTCGCAAGGACTGCGTTATCTATCCAGGATTTGTTGGAATCCGTAGAAAGCGGCGCAATTGTTTGTGCAATTTGGGTGGTACCGCGGGCAATGAAAGTTAGCTCGTCCTGTGTGATACAGGGCGGGCTTTTGTATTTCCCACAAAAGCCGCCTAAAAATAAAATTGATATAGGAGGAGCTGCTATGCACCGTCGTTGTCAACGCCAAAGCACATGGAAGAACAAAAGCCGCAGCCATTGGCTGCACCCCCATCATGGCGCGAATTATCCGGCTGCCCGGAGCAGCCTCAAAATAAGAAGAAACTGGCAGAAATAAACGAGGGGATCACCGCGGCGGCAAAGACGTCAAAGGCGCGGCTAGCCGTACTAGGGCATGGAGCTTTTTCCATGCCCTTTTCTATGGAACGGGGCCAAAATCCACCCAAAGGCACGTTTGCCCCCAGCGGCGAATAGAATACCGGTGGGGAGGGTTTGCCATGAGACGAGGCCGCCGCTATTTGGATCCCAAACAGATCCTGTTTTATAAATCCTGTTTTTTATTTATGATGCTCCTCATCACTGTCATCCTGGTGGACAGCCGTATCCGGCCGGTGATCAAGACCATGTCCAGCTACCAAGCCCAGGTGTATGCTACCCAGGTGATCAACGACGCCGTATTGGAAGAATTGACCCGGGAAGGGGTCACCTATGGGGATTTGGTCACACTGACGCGCAATGAAAAGGGGTCACCGCCATCCAGACCGATATGACCTCTTAACCGGATGCGGGCCAACATCACCAACACGGTGCTGTACCATGTAGCCAACCTGGAAAACCAGGACATCAACATCCCCATCGGCTCCCTGACTGGGGTGCAGATCCTGTCCGGCCGAGGGCCCAAGGTCAAATTCCACGTCATGCCTGCCGGGTACCTGCTCACTGATTACGAAAACCGGTTTGATTCCGCGGGCATCAACCAGACCCGGCATCAGATCCTGCTCAACATGACCATGAATGTGACCGCCATCGTGCCGGGATACAGCGTCACCACCGAGGTCAAAACCAGCTACTGCCTGGCAGAGACGGTGATTGTCGGTATGTGCCTCGAGTCCTTCACCGAAGTCACCGGGGACGACCGCTCCATCTCCAAGATCTTCGATTTTGGCGCCGGGCGGGGAATGGGGTGCGCTGGTGCAATAGACGGCGGGCGGGGGATTATTTCCCTCTTTCCCAAGCAAAACTAAGAAATAAGGCTGTAAAATAAAAAGAAATATGCTATACTACTATTACTCTGTGAACATCCGGCTGTGCCGGGAAAGAGGTTGTTGGACCTTCAGCAAGCAAAGAGAGATGGAAGAGCTGACGGCCCTTGTGGAGGACTACAGCTACTGGTATTATGTCATGGATAACCCCAAGGTGGAGGATTATGGTACGACCGGCTCTACCATGAACTGTTGGATTTGGAAGAGCAGTTCCGAGCTTCAGTCCCCAATTCCCCTACCAGCGGGTGGGCGGAAAGACCCTCAACACCTTTGAGGAGGTCCGCCATGTAGGTGCAGATGGGCTCCCTCAGGACGTGTTCAGCACCGAGGGAGGTAGCGGCCTTGGCCAGCGGGTTAAAGAGGAGCTGCCCCAGGCCCAGTTTGTGGTGGAGCAGAAGATCGACGCAGCGGCCTCTCGGTCTCGCTGGAGTACCGGGACGGGAGTTTGTCCTGGCTCCACACCCGGGGACGGGTTTGTGGGGAGGATGTCACCCAAACCTGCGCACCATCCGGTCCATCCCTCTGCGCCTCAAGGACCCCATCCCCTTTTGGAGGTGCGGGGAGGTTTATGCCCAGGAAAGTTTTGAAAGGTGGTTGCCCAGCAGGAGCTGAGCGAAGAACAGCCCTTTAAAACCCCACAACGCAGCCGCCGGATCCCTGCGGCAAAAGGATCCAAAGGTCACTGCTAAACGGTATTTGGACATCTTTGTTTTCAATGTGCAGCAGATCGAAGAGCTTTTGGGCCATAAGGAATCGCTGGACTATCTCAAGGAACAGGGTTTCCACGTGATCCCCTCTTACCTGTTGTGCAGCGGATTCAGCTGTCCGGAGATTGAGGCTGCTTTCAAATATCCGACCGGGGGAGGAAGAACAACCAAGCTTGCTTGAAATGGCCCAGGATCAAAATTGGGCCGCACCGGCGCCCTGACCCTACCGCCCGGTTTGAACCCATAACCCTGGCGGGCACCACCGTCAGCCGTGCAGTGCTCCACAACCAGGACTTCATCGACCAGCGGGAGATTTGCCGTTAGGGATATCATCACCGTTCGCAAGGCCGGGGAGATCATCCCTGAAGTGGTGGCGGTGGCGGAGCACAAAGGGGAGAACCCGGTGTTTCCAGATCCCCGCGTCTGCCCCTCCTGCGGGTCGGAGGTGGTGCGGGACAAGGAGGCGGCGGTGCTGCGGTGTGAAAACGTCAGCTGTCCCGCCCAGGTGTTGCGCAACTGATCCATTTCGCCTCCCGGGACGCCATGGACATTGAGGCTTGGGCCCGGCCCTGCTGGAGGCCCTCCTCCAGCGGGAGATGATCGCTTCCCCGGCGGATCTTTACCATCTGAAACAAGAGGAGGTCGCCGCCATCGACCGGATGGGGAGAAGAGCGCTGCCAACCTGATGGCCGCCATCGACCCAGCCGCGGCAACGACCTGGGCCGGGTGATCTTTGCCCTGGGCATCCGGGATCGGCCAGCGGGAGCGCCATCCCTCCTCTCCCAGCACTTTGGGACAATGGACTCCCGTCATGGCCGCCAATGTGAAGAAGAGATCAATGCCATCGACGGGTTTGGGGAGATTATGGCACCAAAGCGTGGTGGATTTCTTCGCTGGAAAACAACCGCCTCAGGTGCAGCGCCTCAAGGATGCAGGGGTCAATATGACCTGCCTGAACAAGCCCCAATCCAAGGTTTGGGAGGCCTCTGTCTTTGCTTGACTGGCACCTTGCCCACCATGAGCTCGCAATGAGGCAAAAGAGATCATCGAAAACCTGGGGAAGGTCTCCTCCAGCGATCTCCAAAACCAGCTATGTGAGTGGCGGGGAGGGAAGCTGGAAGCAAACTGACCAAGGCACAGGAGCTGGGGTTCCCATCCTGGATGAAGCGGGCCTCCCCACCCTGACACAAGGACAATAAAAGGAAGGTGCAACAATGCAGATCGATATCAAACACGTTGGCCAAACCCGGGACTGAGAATAGAAGACGATCAACTGGAAAAAGTTTGAAGAGCAGATGCAGGATATTTTGGGCATGGTGCGGAAAACCTGCGAGATCTCCGGCAGCGATGGGGTGGATCCTAGCTGCCCCATGCAACTGCCTGGGACGAAATCACCCCCTCCCTTCGCCGGGATGAGGTTCTCAAAACGCCCCCGGAAGTCAAGGCCGGCTGCGTCGTCGCCCAAAGACGGTGGAACAGTAAAAGGGTAGGAGGTAGACAACATGGAATTGTATACAAGATCAGCGGCGGAACTATCCCGCATGCTGCGGGACAAGAGCTGACAGCGCCACCGAGATCGCCCAGTCGGTGTTCTCCCGGATTGACGCGGTGGAGGACAAGGTAAAACCTATATCACCTGACCCGGGATTCCGCTATGGACCAGGCCAAGAAGCGGCGGAGAACTGCTGGCAAAGGGGAGAGCCTGTCCTGGCGGGCATCCCCGTGGCGGTGGGACAACATCTCTGCACCAGCGACATCCCTCACCACCTGCGCTTCCAAGATGTTGTACAACTTTGTGCCGCCCTATAACGCCACTTTCGTGATGGAAAAACTGCTGGCCGCCCACACTGATGCCCGGCAAGCTGAATATGGATAATTTGCCATGGGTTCCTCCGTGAGGAACTCCCGGTTCTTCAAGACCCACAACCCCACAACACTGAATCTATGTTCCCGGCGGCTCCTCTGGCGGTTCCTCCGCGGCGGTGGCCTCCGGCATGGCGACTAGCTTTGGGTTCCGACACCGGCGGCTCCATCCGGGACCTGCCGCTTACTGCGGCATTGTGGGCCTCAAACCCACTTATGGTTCGGTTTCCCGCTACGGCTTGGTTGCCTTTGCCTCCTCCCCTGGACCAGATTGGCCCCATGGACGCACCGTGGAGGATGGGCCATGCTGTACAACGTCCTCTGCGGCCACGATAAGATGGACGCCACCAGCGCTACCAGGGAATACCGATTTCACCGCCAACCTGGGTGAAGGGGTCAAGGGCTCACCATCGGCGTGCCCGCCGAATACTACGGGTGAAGGCGTGGACGAGGAGAAGTCAAAACCGCAGTTCACGCCATCAAGGAGGGAAGCGGCTGGCGCCACTGTCAAGGAGATCAGCCTGCCCAGCACCCAATACGCCCTCTCTGCCTACTACATCATCGCCTCCGCGGAACTTCCTCAATCTTGTTTGACGGGGGTCAAATACGGCTACCGCGCCGAAATTACAACGGCCTCATCGACATGTATGAACGCACCCGCAGCGAGGCTTTGGCGACGAGGTCAAGCGCCGCATCATGTTGGGCACTTTGTGCTCAGCTCTGGGTACTATGACGCCTATTACAAACGGGCCAAGCTCCTCCAGATGCGCATCGCCCAAAGAGTTTGCCGAGGCGTTCCAGTCATGCGACCTGCTGATCACCCCCACAGCCCCCCGGCTCAAAATTGGGGAGAATGTAGACGACCCTTGAGATGTACGCTGCCGACATCTGCACCATCAACGTCAACATCGCCGGCCTGCCCGGCCTTTAACATCCCCTGCGGCAAGGGGCCAACGGCCTGCCATCGGCATGCAGCTCATCGGACCCAAATTCTCCGAGGCCACCTTGCTCAAGACTGGCGCTTGCTATGAGAAGATCGTCGGGGCTTTGGCCCCATCCCCGAGATCCGGGCATAAGGAGGTAAATGGAACATGGAATATACAACCGTCATCGGCCTTTGAGGTCCATGCGGACTCAACACCGCTACCAAAATCTGCGGCTGCAAAATGCCTTCGGCCCGAAGTCAACAGCAACTGCTGCCCCATCTGCACCGGCCTGCCCGGCACCCTGCCCACCCTCAATGAGAAGGTGGTGGACTATGCCATCAAGATGGGCCACGCCCTCAACTGCACCATTCACAACGTCTGCAAGCAGGACCGGAAGAATTATTTCTATCCCGACCTGCCCAAGGGCTACCAGATCTCAGTTTGACATCCCCTGTGCGAAAAATGGCTTTGTGGAGGTGATGCTGGACGACGAGGGCACCACCAAAAATCGGCGTCACCCGCATCCACATTGAGGAGGGACGCCGGCAAGTCTGATCCACGACGACAGCTTCTCCGCTCCCTGGTGGATCTAAACCGCTGCGGCGTCCCGCTGATTGAGATTGTCTCCGAGCCGGACATGCGCTCTTCCGCCGAGGCAAAAGCCTATCTGGACACCATCAAGGCCATTTTGGGGACCATCGGCATCTCGACTGCAAGATGGGAGGGTTCCATCCGGTGCGACATCAACGTTTCGGGATGCCCAAGGGCTCTGATACCTTTGGCACCCGCTGCGAGATGAAAATGTCAACACCTTCAGCGGTGCGGCGCGCCGTTGAGTATGAGGCAAAGCGCCAGATTGAGATTCTGGAAGCCGGTGGGGAGATCCACCAGAAACCCGCCGCTGGGACGACATGAAAGGGGAATCTTTCCTGCTGCGCTCCAAAGGGATGCCCAGGATTACCGGTATTTCCCCGAGCCGGACCTTTTGACCATCATGGTGGACCCCGCCCATGTGGAGGAGCTGAAAGCCTCCTGCCGGAGCTGCCCAACGCCAAGCTGAAACGGTATATGAAGGATTTCGGTCTGCCCGGTTCGACGCCAACCTGCTGGTGGAAAACCGAAGGCGGAGCTGTTTGAAGCCAGTACTGCCCTCAAGTCCTGCCAGCCAAAAAACATCTCCAACTGGCTTAACGGCGATGTTTCCCGCCTCCTCAACGAGAAGAACATCAATTTGAGGTGATACCAAGCTGACCGCCCAAAACCTCGCGGATGATTCAGCTCATCGAGGTCTGGGGAGATCTCAATGCCGCGGGCAAGACGGGTGATTGAGGAAATCTCTTCACCGACAAATCCGCCGATAGAGGTGGTCAAGGAGAAGGGCCTTGCCCAGATCAGCGACACTTCTGCGCTGGAGGCCATTGAATGAAATCAGTGCTGGAGGCCAACGGCAAGCTGTGGAGGACTACAAAAGGGCAAGACCAACGTGGTCGGCTTCCTGGTGGGCCAGTGCATGCGGGCCTCCAAGGGCCAGGGCAACCCGGCATCTTCAAAGACCTGATTGTCAAAGCAATAGAAACCATATAACAAATATAGATATATGACGCGTCCAATAGCGGGTGGAAAGTAACTTCACCCGCTATTTCTATAGAAAAAACGATATAAATCGGCTAGCTATCGAAAAAATCAATTACAATTGCCGGGGTATGGAAGCATGGTATAATATCCAGGAATTTAGGCGGTTTTGCCTAAAGGAGGTATCTTTTCATGCTCGTAGACATGCATCTACACGAATCAACCTATTCCTCCGACAGCAAAATGACCTTGGCGGAGATCGTCAGCGATGCCAAAGCCAAAGGCTTGGACGGTGTCTGCATCACCGACCACGACAGCATGGGGCTCAAAGAAGTGGCGGAAGCCTATTCCAAAGAAGTGGATTTCCCCATTTTGTAGGGGTGGATATTATTCCCCTGTGGGGGACATCACCGCCTTTGGCATCGATTCTTTCCCCAGTGAGCGGATTGACGCCAGGAGTTCATCCGATTTTGTGGCCTCCCAAGGGGATTCTGTATCTCCTGCCACCCGTTCCTGCAACAACCGGGGATTGGAGCACCACCTCAAGGACGTCCACGCCTGGGCGGTGGAGGTGCTCAATGGAAGCACCTCTTTGGAGGCCAACCGGAAGCCCTTCGCTACTGCAATGAGCTGGGGCTTGTGCCAATTGAGGGCCAGCGATGCCCACTGGACCAGTCCAGCTGGGCAAATACGCCACCTACCTGCCGGAGGATGTGCGCACCCATCCCGACCTGGTGCGGGTGCTCAAATCAGGAAATGCCGCCCGGCGATCTGGACGGAAGAGGATATCAAGTCGTGGAAACCTTCTAAAGGGGAAGGGGTCCACGCTGGTATAGAATCTGTAAATACGAGGTGCGACGACTATGAAACAGTATCCTGGCAAGTTTGTTGGCTGCGGCTATGCTGACAGGCGTTTTTGCTGGCTGCAGCAACAGCGGCGGCAAAGTTCCAGCTTCTGGAACACGTCTTCTGAGGCTGCTGAAAGAGCCCTATGAGGGCTACAACTTTAAATGTGATGCTTGCCTACGGCGGGGCGGAGAAATCCTTCGACGCCTTCACCGAAGACCGGCATCAAGATTGAGTATGTGGAGATCTCCACCGGCAAGGCCTTGGCCCAGATGCAGGCGGAAAACGGCAACACCACAGCGGACGTCTGGTTCGGCGGCGGCGTGGACAGCACATCGCTGCAACCGAACTTGGCTATCTGGAACCGTATGTCTCCCCGAGGCGGAAGCCATCGATGAGAGCTACCGGGACAAAGACGGCTACTGGACAAGCCTGGCCCTGGTTCCCGCCGGTTCCTGGTGAACAACGACGTTCTCGCCGAGAAGAACCTGGAAGCCCCCAAAACCTGGGAAGACCTGGCTGATCCCAAGTATAAAGATGAGATCATCATGGCTTCTCCCGCTATCAGCGGCACTCAATACGCCATCCTCAACGGCACTCTGCAAGCTTGGGGAGAAGAAGGCTGGGACATCTGGGGCAAGATTAACGACAATGTGGACTTCTACGCCAGGGCGGCGGCAGACCGGCCCCAAGACCTGCGCTGGCAGTACGGCATCGCCATTCTCGCTATGACCGGCGGCACCTTCGCCCTGGAAGAGGAGTTGCCCGGTCACTGCCATCTACCCTGGGACATGATTCCTTGGACTCCCGCCCCATCGCCATCTTCAGAATTCCCCAGAACAAAGGAAGCAGCCAAGGTATTTGTGGACTACATGCTCTCCAAGAGGGACAGGAAGCCCTGCGTGAAGCCGATGCTCCGCATCATGGCCAGAGGCGATGGAGGTCCCTCTGCGATCAGCACCGTCGACACAACCAAGATGATCAAACAAGATGTCACCTTGTTTGGTTCCCAGCGGAGGCCCTGCTTGAAAATGGGCTGCCCTCGCCGGTGAAAGACGCGTAACCAAACTGAATGTTGAGAAAGGGGCCTTGAACCGCGGTTCGGGGCCTCTTTCAGCATGGAAAGGAGGCGCCTATGACAGCATATAGAGCAAACCGGCACAGCAGCCCGTCCGGTCCGGCTCCGGTACCGGGCGGCCAATCTGCTGGATTGGGTGATGCTGGGGCTGCTGCTGGCGGGAATCGCCTTGTTTATCCTCTATCCCATTGTCTCAGTGGTATCCACCAGTTTCTTTGTCAAAGGCCAGTTCACCTGCAATACTACCTGGATCTGTTTACCAAAAGCAACCTAAAATTGATCGGCAACAGCCTTTGGGTGGCCACACTCTCTTCCAGTTTCACCACCTTTTTTGCTTTTTGCATCGCGCTGTACGCCTTCTGGTCCAAAGAAAAGACCCGTAGACTCTTGCAGAACGGCCTGCTTTTGACCATGATTTCCCCGCTTTTTGTCTCGGCCCTGGCCTTTTATCTTGCTGTTCAGTACTCGCCGGGATCATCACCACGGCCTGCTGGGCCTGAGCGTCAACCCCTACGGCTGGCACGGCATCGTCATCTTGCAGACCATAGGCAACATCTCCTTTGCCACGCTGCTCCTGCTGGCCTCCTTTGATACGGTGGACCTGAAACAGGTGCTGGGGATTTGGGGCCAATCCCTGCAGACTTTGTGGCATGTGGTGATCCCCTGGTGCGCCCCGGCCTTTTGTCGGTGATTTTCACCCTATTCACCATGAACCTGGCGGATTTCGGCACCCCAATTGTCATTGGCGGGCGGTATAAAGTGCTGGCTACGGAAGCTTATTTGCAGGTGATCTCCACCGCCAACCTGGGCAAAGCATCGGCCATCAGTGTGCTGATGGTTCCACAGCGGTAGTGGCTTTCTACTTTTACCGGAAGACCCTCCCAATCCGGCAGCCTTGCTGAGGGGACAAATCCTTTTCCGGCAGCGGCTACGAGTTGAACTCCCCGGTCCATCCGCTGTTTGCTGCTTTCTGGTGGGCTTGTTTTTCACCGTGATGGCATTAAAATACGGCAATATCTTGTTGTCTACTGCTCAACACCGCCACCGGCCACATCCAGTTCACCACAAGTATTTCCACGACCTGCCCCGCTCTCAAATGAGCTCCTATTGGCGGAGCATTCGATATGCACAGTTCTATCCGGCGTGGCCCTCCTTTTGGGGATACTGCTCTCTTATTACACCCACCGGCGCCTGCCGGCATGAAAGGGGTGGAGTTTATCGCCTCTCTGCCTTACATCATCCCGGAACCTTCTTCGGTCTGGGGTATGTGGCGGCTTTCAGCCATGAGCCCTGCTGCGGGGAACGGGCCTCATCATCATCTGCCTACACCTTCCGGCAGATCTCGGTCGCCAACAAGTCGGCCAACGCCGCCTTTCCGCCATCGATGAAAACTAGAGGCCGCAGCTCAAGACTTGGGGCCAGCCGGATGGAGGTCTTCTTCGGGTGATACTGCCCTGCTCAAGTCCACTTTCCGACCCCTGCATCACGGTGTTACCACCTCCAGCATGACGTCGGTGGGAGCCATCGCCTTCCTGATCTCCCCGGCAAGAACGTAAACCAGCATGGAGCTGTTCCAATCCATTGAAAACGCTATGGGTGTGGCAGCCGTCCAGGCTGTGATGATCGCCGTCACCCTGGGGATCAACTTATTTTCCATGTACCTGCTCAACCGGGGCCGCAAAATCAGAAGGAGGGAACGGACGTATTCCTGAAGCTGGATCATCTCAAGAGAGCTGTATGACGCTGACAACGGGGTAAAGAGCTGAATTTTCCATCGATAAAGGAGTTTGTCACCCTTTTGGGGCCGTCCGGCTGTGGGAAAACCACCACCCTTAACCTGATCGGCGGCTTCCTCAAGGCGGATTCTGGCCGCATCCTGTTGGATGGGGAGGATATCACCCTTCCCGCTGGAGGAACGGCCCATCTCCTGTGTTTCAAAGTTACGCCTTGTTTCCCCATATGAACGTGCTGGAAAACGTCTGCTACGGCCTGCGTTTTCTGCGGCGGATGTCCAAAAAGGAGGCCATTCCGGTGGCGATGGAGTACCTCTCCATCGTGGGGCTTTCCGGCTACGAGAAAAGCCGGGTGGGCAATACTCTCCGGCGGGCAGCAGCAGCGAGGGGTCGCTGGCCCGGTCGATGGCCACAGGGCCCAAAATTCTTCTGCTGGATGAGCCTCTTTCCAATTTGGACGCCGGCCTGCGGGTCAAGATGCGGGCGGAACTCAAAGAGCTCCAGCAGAAGCTGGGTATCACTATGATATTTGTCACCCACGACCAGGAGGAGGCCCTCTGCCTCTCGGATCGGATTGTGGTGATGGACCATGGGGATGTAGCTCAGATCGGCACCCGCGGGAGATTTACTTCCATCCAGAAAGCCGCTATGTGGCCACCTTTGTGGAGCAAATCCAACGACTTTCGGGAAGGGGGAAGGAGGACAGTGGTAGTCCGCCCGGAAGCATCCTCCTTCGCATGGCGCCGGACGGCTACACCATTGTGGAGAAGACCTTCATGGGTTCCCACACCGAGTATATGGTGGAGGCGATGGGGAAGCTGGCGGCGAGCTCTTCGTGAAAGCAGAACAGCGAGCTGGAAACCGGCGCCCGGGTGGCGAGATCGGCCACTCCTTCTTCAAATGAATAGCCTTGTTGCGGAATCCATTATCCCCGGAGAGATTCCGGGGATTTTCTATGGCAAAACCAGTTCTAAAGAGGGGCGTGTCCCCATATCCCTTACCACAAAGGGTGAACAAGCTTATGGGACGCTAAAACAAGAACAGCTATGACAGCGCCGTGTGAGTCCCTGGACGACCGGGTACAGAAAGTTTTGCTCTATCTGCCTTCGATGATGAAGGATCCTTATTTCCGAGTGCGCCTGCGGGACAACCTCTGGCCGTCCAGATGGGAGACCGCGCCTGTTTCGTCGGCTGCCAATCCAAGCTGACCGACCGAAAGGGCAGCCAAGGTTTTATCGTTACCTGGGAGGACATCGCCTCCAGCATCCGCACTATGGGCGCTATTCGGTTCGCACCCACCCACGGGAGCAAAGGATCAGAACGATCCGGATATCAATATCAGGATATCACCTTCAGTGCTGATCGGGGCAGTTATCAGTTGTCGGACGAGCGGTGCGAGATCGGCGGCACGGCGAGTAGAAGGCCGGCGGGATCTGAGGAGTCTGCACCGACCTGACGGCTTGGCTGCTAGGGGAGGGGCATTCCTGATGGCCCTGCGGTCCCTTTCCCCGACCTAATCCTCTGCGATGAGGTGGGAGGAGGCGAAATCCGGGCGGTCTCCATGGCCCTCAACGGCAGGGTGCGGTGGTGGCCACCATCCATGCCTCCACCCTGCGGAGGAGCTGCTGGCTAAAGGCCCCAAGGAGTGGCCCTTTTGCATGGGGCTTTTCAGAAGGTGGTTCTGCTGGAAGGGGCAGCTTCGCCATGTAAGATCAAATCCATTGTGGAAAGGGGATTTTCATGCTCCGTTGGCCGTGCTTTTGCTGATGCAGCCTGTTGTAGCGGGACGGGAATCCTCGCCTCCTGCCCGTCTATCCAACGGGTTTTGGCATTGGCTGCCTCTCCTTCGTGCAGGCACTCTGCGAGGAGCTGCGGTACACCCTTGCCCGGACGAGGATTTGCTTCTCTCCCGGGGAGCGGGGAAGGTTCGCCAAGTTGGACTTCATCGGCAATGCGGCCCGCCTCACCAAAGAGGGGATGGATTTCCCCACGGCGTGGCACACCGCGGTGGATGGTTCCGCCTCCCTTTGGAACCGGAGGACCGGCGGGTTCTTGGCCAGGGGGGAACTGCTGGGGGCTTCCTCCGCAGAAGGCCAGCTGGCCCAATTGGCCCCAGTGCCAGCGCCTTTGGAGGAGCAGCGCCAGGCCCAGGAGGAAAAACCTCCAAGGGGAACCTGTTCCCGCAGCTTGGGATGCTGGGGAGCGGGCCTTTTCATCCCTATTTTTGTGACGATTGAAAAACCAAGGCGGCTCCAATCGGGAAGCCGCAGGGGAGGACAACCAATGGATGTGGATTTGATTTTTAAAATAGCTACTATCGGCATTATTGTGGCGGTGCTCAACCCAGGTGCTGATCCGTTCAGGCCGGGCGGAACAGGCGATGATGACCACCCTGGCCGGGCTGATTGTGGATTGCTGATGGTGATGGTGCAGGAGATCAGCAATCTGTTTCCACCATCAAAAAGCGTGTTTGGCCTGTAAAGGGGTGAACCGTGTGGGAGATGCTCTCGGTTGTGGGCCTGGGGCTGACAGCTGCGGCTCTTGCCGTAGTTCTGCGGCAGTATAAGCCAGAATACGCCCTCCTAGTCACTTTGGGGGCGGGGTGCCTATCTTCCTCTGGATCACCGGGAGGCGGAACCTCCTGCGGCAGATTGAAAGGGTGATCACCTGGCCAAGCTACCGAGGTATGCCCAGGTTCTATTCAAGTCCCTGGGGATTTTGTTTCTTGACCCAGCTGGGCTGTGATACCTGCCGGGATGCCGGGGAATCCGCTGTGGCGGCCAAGGTGGAACTGGCGGGCCGGGTGGCAGTGCTGGTGCTCAGCATGCCTCTATCAAAAGATACTGGAAGTGGCGGGGAGCTTGTTCTCCCTATAGGAGGAAGGCGAAATCCCGCCGTGATCGATGAAAAGGCGGACGATGAAGATGACGCGGCATGAAAAAGGGGCGCGCCCCCACAAATACCCTGGAAACAGGCCCTGTGGAAATTGTTCGTCGGGGGCATGGCCCTCTTGGTTTTGACAGTTTCCGCTTGGGGCGACAGATAGAATATGACATAACCGAGGAGCTGGAGGAGATTGGGGCGGAAGAGCTTTATGGCCAACTTCCAAGCGAGACCCAGCAGCTGGAGGTTCGGCATCGAGGAGATCTCCCCTGAACCCTCTTGTCCTTGGAACCAGGAAAGTTTTTTCAGATCGGGTGGGCTTATCTCAAGGACCAGATCAAAAGCCGGTTGCCACCATGGGGACGATCTTGGCGGCGGTACTGCTGCTCGCCTTTCTGGAGACCACCAAAACCGCCTTTTGGGATGGGGCCTTGACCCCGGTTTTGGAACGGTGGCGGTGCTGACGGTAGCAGCGGCAGTGGCCGACCCCATTATTGGGTGCATCACCCAGGCCGCCCAGGCGGTGCGGGACTGCTCCCTCTTTTTGATCTCCTTTATCCCGGCGTTCGCCGGGGTGCTCACAGCGGGAGGGCAGCCGGTCACCGCCACCACCTACAACCCGTTCCTCTTTGGCACCTGCCAGGTTGCTCCAGCCGGGTGATGTCGGCGGTGATCGTCCCCTGCCTAGGGTGTACTTGCCTTCTGCCTGGTGGGCAGCGCCGCCCCGGAACTGCACATCACTTCAGCGGCGTCCTCCCTCAAATCCCTGGTCACTTGGGCGATGGGGCTTCTGCTCTCCATTTTTGTGGGGCTCCTCTCCATCCAAAGCGTGGTGGCCAGCGGCGCCGATTCGGTCACCGCCAAGACAGCAAAATTCCTCATCGGAAGCTTTATTCCAGTGGTGGGGAGCTCTTTCCGACGCATATCTAGCGGCACAAGGGTGTATCCGGCTACTCAAGACCACCTTGGGGGGCTTCGGCATTTTAGTCGCCGCGGTGACCTTCCTGCCAGTGCTTCTGAAAACCACTGCCTGGTACCTGATGGTTCACCTGGTGTCGCTGGCGGGGACCTTCTGGGGACACGGCAGCTCTCCACCGTGCTGCGGGCCTGCGCGTCGGTCCTGGGGCTTTTGATCGCCATTGTGTTTTGTTTTGCGCTGTTGGTGATCATCTCCACATCCATCATGCTGGTAATGGGGGGTACATAATGGACGGTATACGGAATGGGGCTATTCCCTTTGTGCGGCGGCTATCGCCTGCGGGATGATACAAGTTCCTCATCCCAATGCGGGGGCTGGCCGGGTGATGCGGATGACAGTGAGTGTCTTTTTTCCTCTGTTGCCTCTTTTCTCCCCTGGTGTTGCGCGTCCCAGAACTGGCGGAAATCCCTCAGTCCACCGCCCAGGCTAAAGCCGACGAGATCGCCAGGCGGCTGGCCGAGGCAGGAGGAACGGGCTATTGGCAGGCACGGAGGATTTGCGCCGAGAGGCGCGGGATTTGGAGGAAATCGGGATTTTTCCCAGCAAAAATTCAGATAACCATACATGCTGTGGACAAAAGCCGCATAGAAATTAGTGAACTCATCCTGGTGCTCCAGGAGAGCGACCGGGAACGGGAAGGGAGGCTGTCCAGCGGATCAAGGATCTGTTGGGCGAGGCCCCGGACATTCAATACAGAAAGGAATGAGGCGAATGAACCTGAAGGGGATGAAGGAACGCCTGAGCCCTTTGTGCAGGGGATAAAAGACTAAAACTAATTGTATTCGCCGGCCTGCTGGGTATGGCCTTGATCCTCTTCCAGCTTTTGAGAAGGAGCCAGCGGCAAAGGCGCCGGGTGGCGAGTGGAACAGCAGAACAATACCAGGCCATGCTGGAGCAGCGCCTACTGGAGACGGTGAGCAGCGTAGAAGGGTGGGCAAGGCCAAGGTGATGATCACCCTGGAGAGCGGAGTAGAGTACGCATATACGCCCAGGCCGAAAAGAAAACACTGACAGCACCAAGGACTACGATGGCACCGATACCAAGCGGGTGCAGGAAAGGACCAGACAGAACAAAGCTATATCCTGGTGGACAGCGGCGCGCAAAGCGGAAGCCCTCCTCAAAACCGAAAACAACCCAAAGTTTAAGGGGTTGTGGTGGTCTGTGAAGGGCGAGGGAACATCGTGGTGGAACAGCGGGTATTAAACGTGGTCACCACCTCCCTGGATATCCCAGCAACAAGGTGTGCGTCACCAAGCTGAAATAACAACCGGATTTTTAGCGGGAGAGACCCGCCATCAATCAATATACGCAAAACAGCATAGGAGGAAACGGGAATGAATATGATCGTTGGCAAAGACAGATAATTTTAATGGCGCTGGTGCTCGGGCTTGGATTGCAGTGTATCTCAATTGGATTTACGCGGACGGTGGCAACGACTTTGTCCTCACCGGCGAAATGAGTGAAACCAAAAATTACGGCGACGCCCAGTATGGAATCCCCTTGGATATCGGCGATGGAAGCCTACTTCGCCGAGACGAAGATCACCCGAACCAAATCCAGGGATGAAGCGGTGGAAACCTTGAGACCATGCTCTCCGACTCCACTTTGGACGCCGACCAGAAGCTGAACTGGCCTGCAGGCAGCGGAGCTGGCCAAATCCATTGAGACCGAAGGCAAGATTGAAAATCTGGTCAAATCCAAAGGTTTCAGCGAGTGCATGGTCTATTACGACACCGAGCGGGTGGACGTGATTGTGAAGAAACGGCCTCCTCTCCAACGAAGCCGCCCAGATCAAAGACATCATTGTGCGGGAAACCGGCGTCGATGATAAAAAATATTTCAATTGTGGAAATCAACTAGTTGTGTACCGAGAAAAATATGGTATAATAACAACAAGGCCGTCGGCGCGCCTTTGGTGTAAAGAAGCGTCTTTCCACCGGGCAGCCTTCCACTAAAATAGGCGATTCTACCTACAGCGCCTGCGACCGTGGTAGAATTGTTTTGTTGTATGGAACCGGTGGGCTTCCCCGCTGAACAGGGGCCACCGGCCAAGGCCCCGCGGAATCGCCGCGGATTTTTACTATACACAAGGAGGGCGAACCATGCAGAACAACGATCCAGGCAGCCTGTGGGCAGTTTGCGGATCTCGAAGGATGTCATCGCCACAATTACCAGCTTGCCACCAAGGAGATTGCCGGCGTCGCCGATCTGGCTCCTTTACAACCAACATCAAGGCTGGCTGATGAAAAAAAGACCGCAAAATCCATTGTCATCGACCTGAACGACGACGTCGCCGTCATCGACATCCACGTCATCCTCAAATACGGCTACAAAATCCCGAGGTGTCTGCAGAAGATTCAGGCCGCCGTCAAAGAGGCGGTGCAGAATATGACCGGAATCGCGGTTTCAAAGTGAACATCCGGCTGGCATCGCCTTTGACGAACCCAAGGCGGAGGCCGCCCCATTGAGCAGCCGAGCAGGAATAACTTCCCGGCAGTTCGCCTTTGCAGGTGAATCTATGGCCCTGTTTGGGCTGTTTTGTCTCGCCAAACGCGGGCGGAAAAATGCAACCCTCCTGCGGGCGGGAGGTCTGTTTTGCCCATGACGTAATCAATTATTTGCAGCGGAGGCCAAAAGGATGAAAGAAGTGAAGCCCGGGAACAAGCGTTTACCCTGATTTTGAGCGGTCCTTGGAGGAGCCCATCGAGGAGATGATCGCCCAGGCCACCGAAGGCCGGCAGATTGAGGTGGACGAATTCGCCCGCCGCCTGGCCGCCTTGGCTTTTGAGCGGCTGGACGCCATCGACCAGGTGATCCAGAAATACTCCATCAAATGGAACATCAACCGGCTGCCCAAGGTGACCCTGGCGATCCTGCGGCTGGCCATCCTGTGAGATCGACGGGATGGAGGACATCCCGGTGAGCGTGACCATCAACGGGCGGTGGAGCTGGCCAAAATTTGCCAGCGAGGACGATGCGTCCTTTATCAACGGCCTTTGGGCGCTTACGTCCACAGCAAAGAACAAGGCGAGGGTGAGGAGTAAGGCGCATGCCATACTATCTAGGTATCGATACCAGCAATTACACCACCTCGGCGGCGCTGTACAACAGCGGCACAAATGAAATCCGGCAGAAGAAACAGCTTTGCCGGTCAAGGTTTAACGCGTTGGGCTTAAGGCAGAGCGACGCCGTTTTAGTCATGTCAAACGGTGGCTCCCTTGCTGGAAGAGCTGCTCGACCAAGCCTACCCATCTGCGGGGTGGGGTTTCCACACGTCCACGGGATCAGGAAGGCTCTTACATGCCCTGCTTTCTTGTGGGCGATGTTGTTGCATCTTCGGTTGCCGCGGCACTGGGGGCCCAAATACCCGGTTTCCCACCAGGCGGGCCATGTGATGGCGGCCCTTTATTCCACCGGGCAGATCCCCTTATACCGGGAGCCGTTTATCGCTTTCCATCTCCGGCGGAACCACCGACTGTCTCCTGTGCCAGCCGGATGAGACCTACACCTGGGCATCACCCTTTTAGCCACCTCCTCTGATTTGAAAGCTGGGCAGGCGGTGGACCGGGTGGGCGGCATGCTGGGGCTTCCGTTCCCGGCGGGCCCCGCACTGGAACAGTTGGCCCTCGCCTCCACAAAAGTATATAAGATCAAGCCGCCCTTCCAGGGGACAACCCTCCATCTCCGGGCTGGAAAACAAATGCCAGAAGATGCTGCGGGACGGGAAGCCCTGCGACATCGCCCGGTATTGCCTGGATTACATCCGGGCAGTGGTGGCTAAAATGACCGAAAATGCCCTGCGCAGCCAAGGGGATTTGCCTTTGATCTACGCTGGCGGTGTGATGTCCAATTCCATCATCCGGGAGGACATCTCCAAGCGGTACGGCGGCCAGTTTGCCCAGCCGGCCTTTTCGGCGGACAACGCGGCCGGGGTCTCGGTCCTGGCAGCCATACGGGATGGTGCGTTATGAATCAAAACATGTTGACGGTATCCCAGCTCAACCGGTATGTCAAATCCCTTCTGGAGAAAATCCTTTGCTCCAGGAAGTTTACGTCAAGGGGAAGTCTCAACTTTGTGCCACTTGAAATCTGGGCACTGCTATTTCACCCTCAAGGACCGGGATGCGGCGGTGAATGTGTCATGTTTAAAGGCAACGCCCAGTTTTGCGCTTCACCCCGGAGGACGGCCTTCGGTGCTGGTGCGGGGCTCGGTTTCCCTCTATTAGCGGGACGGCAGTTTCCAGCTCTATGTCACCGACATGCAGCCGGAGGGGATTGGCGCCCTGGCCTTGGCCTATGAGCAGCTCAAACGCCGCTTGGAAGCGGAAGGGCTCTTCGACCCCGGCCACAAACGGCCCATTCCCGCTTTCCCCGCGCGGATCGGGGTGGTGACCTCTCTGTCCGGGCGGCCCTTAAAGACATTGTCAACGTCCTCTCCCGCCGGTACCCCATCGGTACCCTAGTGGTGGCCGATGCGGTGGTCCAGGGGAGGGAGGCGGCGCCCTCCATTGTGGCGGGAATCCGGGAGATGAACCGGCAAAGGGCCTGTGACGTCCTCATTGTAGGGCGGGGAGGCGGCTCTGGAAGACCTCTGGGCATTCCAACGAGGAGGCGGTGGTTGGGCGGTGTATGAATCCGCCATCCCGGTGATTTCGGCAGTGGGCCATGAGGTGGACTTCGCCCTCTGTGACTTTGCCGCGGATCTGCGGGCCCCCACCCCATCGGCGGCGGCAGAGCTGGCTTCCCAAGTGTCGAACAGCTGATTTTGCAGCAAACGGCGCTGAAAGCGCTTTGTATAGATATACTATAGATGGGTTGGAGGCTAGGCAGAGCCGCTTTGGACTGCTTCTGGAGGAATTTTCCCGGTCCCCTGAAAAACCTTGGAACAAAATAGACAAGAGCTGAAAAATTTGGTAGAATTAGCAATGGAATCCACCGGAAAAAAGCTGGATGACATGCAGCGGGATCTGCATAAATATGCTGCTCTTTGGATTCCTACAGCCCCTTGAAGGTCGTAGCCCGGGGTATTCCATCACCTTGAAGATGGAGACATCCTGCGTGACCGGGGAAGCATCCCGGGGGATATTATCACCACCAAATTGGCAGGCGGTGAACTGGCCTCCCAGGTGCTGGCCAAAAGGAGAAATCCCATCATGAAAAAGAATTTGAGTTACGAAGCGGCCATGGCCCGTTTGGAGGAGATTGTCGCCCGATTGGGGGGGCACGCCACACTGGACGAGACCTTAAAGCTCTTCCAGGAGGGAACCGAGCTGGCCGCATTCTGCGATAAAAGCTGACCGATGCCAAATTGAAGATCGAGCAGCTGTCCGAGCCGAAACAACCGGCGAAGGAGGGAAGATGACTAGGTTTGAAGAAACAAAGGCAGACTATAAACGGTTGGTGGAGGGGTACTTGGAGACCTCTCTGCCCAGTGCAGACTGCATCCAGCACAGCGTCTTGGACGCTATGCAGTACAGCCTGCTGGCGGGTGGGAAGCGGCTTCGGGCTATACTGGTGCTGGAGTTTTGCCGCCTCTGCGGCGGAAAGCCTGAGGCAGCGCTCCCTTTGCTGCGGCACTGGAGATGATCCACGCCTATTCCTTGATCCACGATGACCTGCCTTGTATGGACGACGACGACCTGCGGCGGGGGAAACCCTCCTGCCATATCGCCTATGGGGAAGCAATTGCCCTCCTGGCTGGGGACGGCCTGTTGACCTATGCTTTTGAAACCGCTTCCCGGCCCATTTTGGAACTTCCCCAGCGGCAGCTGAGGGCGGTTCAGGAGCTTCCAAAGCCGCTGGAACCTATGGGATGATCGGCGGCCAGGTGGTGGATATTGAACATGAAGATACCTCCATCGACCGGGAGACTTTGGCCCTCCTCCAAAAAATGAAAACCGGCGCGCTGATCCGTGCGGCAGCCCGTCTTGGCTGCATTGCAGCAGGGCATCCCAGAGCAGGAGGAAGCTGCCGATCGGTACGCTCAGAACCTGGGCCTCGCCTTTCAAATCACCGATGACATTCTGGATGCTGTGGGGATGAAGCCCTGCTGGCAAACCCGTCGGCAGCGATGCAGATAATCATAAAACCACCTATGTGACCCTTTCGGGCTGGAAGGCGCAAAGCAGGAGGCTTTGCGGATCACCGAGGCGGCCAAATCCGCCCTGTTGGGGCTGGATTGGGACTGCGGTTTCTTGTGCTCCTTGGCGGATTCCCTGGCAGTTCGCCAATTTTAATGGAAAAGGGAAATGGTGAACCATGGAAACACTACGATTTCTGACCAGCAATTACCTGATTGACGTGGCCTTTGTCGCTTGGCTGTCCGCCCAAGTGCTCAAGACCTTGCTCTACTATCTGGACACCAATACCTTCCGGGCGGAACGGCTGGTGGGCTCCGGCGGGATGCCCAGCGCCCATTCGGCCCTCGTCTGTTCCATTGCGGTGGGGATGTCCCGTAAGATGGGGTTTGCCTCCCCGGAATTCGCCTTAGCCCTCACCTTGGCCGGCATCGTGATGTACGATGCCATGGGGTGCGCCGGGCGGCAGGAGCAGGCCAAAGTCCTCAACAAAATGATCTTCAGCTTCAAACTATTTGGGAAGATTTTTGGAAGGATTTCAACCTGGATCAGGAGTTAACCGATTCGGATCTGGAGGAACCCGAACAAAGAACTCAAGGAATTCCTGGGGCACACCCGCTGGAAGTGCTGGGCGGAGCACTGTTGGGCATTTTGGTGGCAGTGCTGATCCCTGTATTTTAATTTTGCGAAGCAAGGAGGATGGGGTTTGTGAAGCCAACTTCAGTGCTGGATACCATCCATCAGCCAAGTGACATCAAAAGTTAACGCCTCAGGAGCTTCCGGCCCTTTGCCGGGAGATCCGGCGGAACTGGTTTCCACTTTGTCACGGACCGGAGGGCATCTGGCATCCAACCTGGGCACCGTGGAATTGACTGTGGCCTCCACCGGGTGTTTGAGAGTCCCCATGACCAGATCGTTTTGGGATGTGGGCATCAAAGCTATACCCAAAATTGCTCACCGGCCGGCGGGACCGGTTCTCCACCCTGCGGCAGGAAGGGGCCTCTCCGGGTTCCCCAAACACCAGGAAAGCGAACACGACGCCTTTTGGCCGGCCATTCCAGCACCTCCATCTCCGCAGCTTATGGACTGGTGACCGCCAAGCGGCTCCAAGGGGACGATGGCCATGTGGTGGCGGTGATCGGCGACGGCGCCTTTACCAGCGGATTGGCCTATGAGGGGATGAACAACGCCCGGAGCCGGGACAACCTGATCATCGTCCTCAACGACAACGAGATGTCCATCTCAAAATGTGGGGCCCTGGCCAAATACCTGGCGGTGATTCGATCCAAGCCGGAGTATTTTAAGGTGAAGGACTTCACCGAATCCACCCTGAAAAAATCCCAGTGGTGGGGAGAAGCTGCGGGATTCCATCTCCGCCTCCAAATCCGCATTCAAACAGCTCTTATACCACAGCAACTTTTTGAGGATTTCGGCTACGTATACCTGGGACCAGTCAGCAGCCATGACGTGGATAGCCTTTGTGAGGTGCTAGAGCGGGCAAATCCCTTCATATGCCGGTGCTGGTACATTGAGACCACCAAGGGCAGGGATATTCCCCGGCAGAGCGCAATCCCGGCGCTTTCCACGGGGTTTCTAAATTCGAGATCAAAACCGGGGAACCTCAAAAGGAGGGGAGAACTTCTCCTCGGTGTTTGGCAGGGAGCTCACCTGCCTGGCCCGGGAAGACAAACGCATCTGCGCCATCACCGCCGCTATGCAGGATGGCACTGGCCTGGACGGCTTTGCCCAGGAGTTCCGCCCCCGGACGGTTCTTTGACGTGGGCATTGCCGAATCCCATGCGGTCACCTTCTCCTGCGGCCTTGCAGCCAACGGCATGCTTCCGGTGTTTGCGGTGTACTCCACCTTTCTACAGAGGAGTTATGACCAGGTTCTCCACGACGCTTCCATCGAACAAAAACACATTGTTTTGGCGGTGGACCGGGCTGGCATCGTCGGGGACGACGGGGAGACACACCAAGGGGCGTTTGACGTCGCCATGCTGTCATCCATCCCAGGATCATTATTTACTCCCCGCTAGCTTTCGGCAGCTGACCCGCTGCCTGAGATCTGCCCTCTATGAGGATGCCGGAGTGGTGGCTGTCCGGTATCCCCGCGGCGGAGAACCCGCTTTCCCGCCGGGATACCCAGATCAGGGTGGGGATTACAGCTATTACGGTGGCGGGGAGACCCTCATTGTCACCTATGGACGTTTGTCAGCTGAGGCCGCCCAGGCCGTGGAGCTGTTAAAGGGCAGGGGAAGAAGGTTTCCCTGCTGGCGCTGACTAAGATTTTCCTCGGAGGAGGTACTCGCCCTTGTCAGCAGCCATCAAGAGGTGTTATTTGTAGAAGAAGGCATCCGCTCCGGCTCCATTGGGGAGCACCTTGCTTCCCGCCTTGTGGAGCGGGCTACCGCGGCAAATTTACGCTGCGGGCCATTGAAAATCAATTTGTACCCCAAGCGTCTATCCCCAGCGCACTGCACAGCCTGGGACTGGATGCCCAGGGATCGCCAATACCATCATAGGAGAATCGCTGTGAAAAGAGGTTGGACATCGCGCTGGTGGAACAGGGATTGGTCCCCAGCCGGGAACGGGCCAAAAGCATCATCATGGCCGGGCAGGTTTATGTCAACGGCCAGAAATCCGACAAAGCCGGAACCGATGTTTCCGGCGGAGGACACCATTGAAATCCGCGGGGAAACCCTCAAATACGTTAGCCGGGGCGGTTTAAAGCTGAAAAGGCTATGGCCCAGTTCCATTTGGATCTGACCGGCAAAATCTGCTGCGATATTGGGGCCTCCACTGGGGGCTTTTCCGACTGCATGCTGCAAAATGGCGCAGTAAAGGTCTATGCCATCGACGTGGGTTACGGCCAGCTGGCCTGGACGCTGCGCAACGATCCCGGTGGTCAACCTGGAACGGACCAACATCCGCTATGTCACCGAAGAACAGGTGCCCGACCCCATCGATTTCATCTCCATCGATGTCTCATTTATCTCCCTGACCCTGGTCCTGCCGGTGGCCTGCCGCCTCCTCAAAGACGGTGCATGCTTGGTCTGCCTGGTCAAGCCCCAGTTTGAAGCGGGCAAAGGGCAAAAGGGGTGGTCAAGGAGCCGGAAATCCACCTGGAGGTCATCCAAAGGTGGTGGGTTGCAGAGGAAATGGCTTCTGCACAGTGGCGCTGGACTTTCCCCATCAGGGGCCGGAAGGCAACATCGAATACCTCTGCCCGCGAGGGGAAAACCGGGTGACCCAAGAGGTGATGGAGGTGGTGGTAGCCGCATCCCACCGGGAGCTGGAAAGCGGGAGGAAGTAGTGATGACCATTTTCATCGTCCCCAATCTGCTGAAAGAGCATGCGGCGGACTGCACCTGCCAGGTGGCCAATATCCTTCGGGACTGCGGCTGCACCGCCCTTCTCCCAGGAGCTGGAACCGGAGTTCCCGGGGTTTCTGCCATTTTGGCCCCTCGGCGGAGCTGATGCACCAATGTGACATGGTCCTTGCCATCGGCGGGGATGGCAGCATCATCCATGCGGCGATGCTGACCCTTCCTGCATCCAAGCCCGTTTTGGGGATCAATGTAGGCCGGTTTGGGTTTTAGCACAGCTGGAGTCCAGTGAGCTCCACCGCCTTCCGGAAATTCTTTCCGGCAGCTACCAAGTGGAACAGCGGATGCTCCTCAAAGCGGAGGTGACGGGCCCAACCGACCGGCGGAACAGTACTACGCCCTGAACGATGTGGTGATCTCCCGCCCTACCTTGGCCAAAATTGTAGACATTGACATCTCCTGCAACGGCAAAACAGTGATCAGCTACCGGGCGGATGGGGTGATCTTTCCACTCCCACCGGCTCTACAGCCTATGCCCTTTCCGCGGCGGGGCGATCATTGACCCGGTGCTGGACAGCATCTCCATGACTTCATCTGCCCCCTCCCTGTTTGACCGGTCCATCTTGTTTGCGCCGGACAAACGGATTACCGCCCAGTCCCGCCAGGTGAACAATGAGGCGGAGATCCATGTGGTAGTGGATGGGGAGAATGTGGCTGTCCTCAAAACCGAGGACCGGTTGGTCATCACCGGAGGGGATGTGTATGTTCCCTTGTCTCCCTTCCCGACAAGGATTTTATGAGATATTAAACCAAAAGCTGATGTTTAGGGGTAACAGGATGAAAGCCAAGCGACATGCCAAGATATTGGAGCTGATTGAAAGCTACGCCATCGACACCCAGGAGGAACTGCAAAACCGCTTGCAGGAATGTGGATTCAAGGTGACCCAGGCCACCGTTTCCCGGGACATCAAGGAACTGCGGCTGATCAAGACCCAACCCTGACGGGCGGTACCATTATGCCGTCAACGCCAAAGAGGGCACAGTGGACATGTCCCTCAAATTTCACACCATCTTCACCGAATCGGTGATCAAGGTGGACTGCGCCGGCCATATGGTGGTGGTCAAATGTTACACCGGCTTGGCAAATGCCGCTTGTGCCGCCCTGGATTCCATCCACTGGAACGGAGTGGTGGGAACCTTGGCAGGGGACGACACTATTTTTATCCTGATGCGCAACAGCGAAAACGCCGAAGAGTTTGTCGCCCAGCCTCCCAGCTTTTGGAAAAGTAGGTGATTCTGTATGCTTGCACAGCTGTACATTCGCAACGTTGGGTGATCCAAGAGGCTTCCATTGACTCTAGCCAAAGGCTCATGTGTTCACCGGCGAAACCGGTGCGGCGTCCTGATCCATTCCATCAACGCGGTGCTGGGGAGCGTACCTCAAGGATATCACATCCGGACCGGGAGAAAAGGCCCTGGTTTCGCTCTGTTCACCGGCCTCCCACCCGGGTTTTAGCTCTGGCGGAGGAGTTGGGACTTCCGCTGGAGGATGGAATCTGCTCCCTCCCGGGAGATCGGGCTGGACGGCAAAAGCAGCTAAAATCGGAGGACGCCCTGCTACAGCGGCCTTGCTGCGGGGAGTTGGGGAAGCCTCATCAACATCCATGGCCAGCAGGATACCCACCAGCTGATGGCAGCGGACAAACACATCGGCTTTGTGGATGGTTCGGCCTCTTGAATGGCCAGTTGCGGGAATACCAGGGCGTTTACCGGGAACTCTGTCAAGTGCGGGAAGAACTCTCCAGCAACCTGGAGGCGGAAAAGGCCCGGCGGATCGATCTGCTCCAATACCAGATTGGGAGATTGAAGAGGCTGGCCTCCGCTTGGGGGAGGAAGAGGAGCTGGACAGCCGGAAACGGATCATTAAAAACGCCCAGAAGATCTCCGATTCCCTGGCGCGGGTGTACGCATCCTCACCGGGAGGATGGGAAGGGCTTCTTGAACTCCTAGACCAGGTAATCGGCGGCCTTGGGGAAGCGGGTGCCTACCTGGACGGCTTTGGGGAATTTTCGGGCCGCGCTCAGGAAATGCGCTACGAACTGGAAGAGTACGCTGCCTCTGCACGGGATGCCCTGGAGGAGATGGAGTACAATCCCCAGGAACTGGACGCCATCGAGCAGCGGCTGGACACCCTATACCGGCTGAAGAAAAAGTACGGCTCTACAGTGGAAGAAATTTTGGCCTTTCAGCAGAAGGCCAGCGGGGAACTGGAGGGAATCACCCTTCCGAGGAGCGCACCGCCCAGCTGGAGGCCCAAAAACAGGCGTTGGAGGCAAGGCCAAATCCCTGGCGGACGAGTTGACCAAAGCCCGCCTTAAAGCCGCTGGACGCCTCTGCCAGGAAGTCCGGGGGGAGTTGATCCAACTGGATATGCCCAGTGTCACCCTGACTTTTCGCATCGGGAAAAGGCACTTGGACCCATGGGGCAGGACGATCTGAGCTGCTGATTTCCACCAACCCCGGGGAGCCGCCTAAGCCGTTGGCGAAAATCGCCTCTGGCGGCGAGATTTCCGGTAATGCTGGCCATCAAAAATGTCATGGCCAGCGAAGATGAGGTTGGCACCCTGATCTTCGATGAGGTGGACACCGGCGTCTCTGGCCGGGCAGCTCAAAAATTGGGCGCAAGCTCAAGCAGGTGGCAGAACACCGCCAGGTGATCTGTGTGACCCATTTGGCCCAGGTGGCCGCCTATGGAGATCATCACCTTCTCATTCAAAAAGAGGTGAGAGGCGACCGCACCTACACCAACGTTTTGCCCCTCACCCAGCGGCAGCGGGTGGAGGAACTGGCCCGATCATCGGCGGGGAGAACATCACCGAAATCTCCTGCAAAACGCCCGGGAGATGCTGACTCGCCAGCGGGGAGAAACGCCCCTTGACAAATAAAACCTGCATTATACTATCTTCAACGGCAATGAAAAGAACAAGTAGCCTGTATCCCGCCTCTTCAGAGATCTTTTGGCCGGTGGAAAAAGCGTGGCGCAGCAGTGTGGAATACCTCTTTGAGCCGCCGTCTGAACCCTTTTGTAGGCAGTAGGATCTGGCTGGGTACGCCCGTTATCGCGAACCGGTATCCCAAGGTTTGGGGCACTGGGTGAGGCTCCGCACAGCGATGGCGGGGTGAATTAGAGGTGGTACCGCGTTTTACACGCCCTCTATTGGGTTCAGCCCAATGGAGGGTTTTTGTCGCCTTTTGCGCTGAACTCCGATGCAGAATTGAAAAGGAGAAATGAAACTATGACAGTCTACGAAGAACTCCAGCGCCGCGGGCTCATCGCCCAGGTCACCGACGAAGAGGTCGTCAAGGAATTGATCGACAACGGAAAAGCCACCTTTACATCGGTTTTGACCCCACCGCCGATTAGCCTCCATGTGGGCCACTTTTATGGCCCTGTGCCTGATGAAACGGCTCCAGATGGCGGGCAACCGGCCCATCGCCCTCATCGGCGGCGGAACCGGCATGGTGGGCGACCCCCCATTGCACCGACATGCGCCAGATGATGACCCCTGAAACCATCCAGCACAACTGCGGCTGCTTTAAAAAGCAGATGAGCCGGTTCATTGATTTCTCGGAAGGCAAAGCCCTGATGGTCAACAACGCCGATTGGTTGATGGAATTGAACTATGTGGAGCTGCTGCGTGAAGTGGGCGCCTGCTTCTCGGTCAACAACATGCTGCGGGCTGAGTGCTACAAGCAGCGGATGGAGAAGGGCCTCTCCTTCCTGGAATTCAACTACATGATCATGCAGGCCTATGACTTCTATGCGCTGTTCCAGAAATATGGCTGCAACCTTCAGTTCGGCGGCAATGACCAGTGGTCCAACATGCTGGCGGGCACCGAGCTGATCCGCAAAAGCTTGGCAAGGATGCCAGCGCCATGACCATCACCCTGCTGCTCAATTCCGAGGGCAAGAAGATGGGCAAAACCCAGTCCGGCGCTGTGTGGCTCGACCCCAACAAGACCTCCCCTACGACTTCTTCCAGTACTGGCGCAATGTGGATGATGCCGACGTCATCAACTGCATGAAACTGCTGACCTTCATCCCCATTGAGGAAATTGAGGCCATGGAAATTGGGAGGGCAGCCAGCTCAATACCGCCAAGGAGATGCTGGCCTTTGAGCTGACCAAGATGGTCCACGGGAAGAAGAGGCGAAAAGCCCTGGATGCGGCCAAAGCCCTGTTCGTCGGAGGCGGTAGCAGTGAAAACATGCCCTCCACTGCCATTGCCGAGGAGGACCTTTACCGACGGCAAAATTGGTGTGCTGGATCTGCTGGTGAAACCGGCCTCGCCCTCCAGAGGCCCGCCGGCTGGTGAAGCCGGGCGGTATGGCGGTGGATGAGGAGAAGGTGACTGGCATCGCTGCGGCGGTGGAAAAGGGACAGTTTGAGAAGGGCCATGTCATCCTAAAAAGGGTAAAAGGTGTTCCATAAAGTCCTTTGGGTTGATTTTGACCCAGTAGGAAAAGGAGCGGGAATTCCACCTTTTGTGTAAGAAGGGATGCCCCTCATTTATGAGAAGAATCCATCTCGAAGGCAGGTATCTCCCCTGTGAGAAATGCCCCCTAAGGGTGCTATTGGCGATGGATTGGATTAAACCAACCGAATCGCCGGGGAGCTTTGGCCAGCATGGCAGCGTCTGCTCAGCCGGCAGCGCTTGGCCATCAGCCCTCGATGGTGCAGTTCCTCAGTTTGATCTGGCGGAAAGCTGCGTACTCTTGTGCAAGGGCATTCAATTTCTTCCGCTCTTGTGAAGACATCGGCTCACAAAAGCACCATTGAGACATCCAGTTTGTCTTTGAGCGTCTTAGTTCTCCAGATGCCGGCGACCCGCCCCTTTGAGGATGACGCCGGGGTTGGCAACGGTTTTCCAGACCTCTTTTGCAGGGATTTACCCTCCAACAGGATGCCCCGGTCCCGAATATCCAGGTAGGGGTCGTGAGGCCCCAGAAGAAGGAGCTGGTCCTCATCCGGCTGGGAACAAGCCAATATTTTTTCTCTGTTGCTAGAAAGCAGGTCTTGCCCTCCGCCGAGACCGGGGCCAGTTCGTCTGCGATGGTATCCCACAGGCGGCGAGCCTGCTTCTGGGAACAACCTAGCCAGCTGGCAAAGGAGTTCAGGTGGCTGGGCCGTAGGCGCGCAGGAATTTGCGAACCAACTCCTTTTCCCCATCCGGCAGAAGAGGGAGGGCGCCCAACCAGTTTTGATAGGAGGTAAGGTGGGGTGAATGCCTTCCCGCCGGCCGAACACCACAAGGAGGAGAAAGAGCAGGGCCGCAGCAGGAAGGAGACAACGGCCCTCCCACGGTCTGTTTTCCCGGGCTGCCGTACATGGAAGAGCGCCCGCCAAAGGGCCTGTTTCTGGGGAGGCCCGGCCTCAAAGAAATAGCCAGGGTGCGGTCCAACTCCTCTTGCTTTTGACGGTCTGGGTATCCAGGTACCCAATGACCTCTTTGGAGCCGCCCCAACAGGTCGTCAAGGGCATTTCCAGGTAGTCAAGGGCCCCTGCCCAGAGTGTACCTTCCAGGGATCTTCCCCATTCTGGGCGATGAGCGGGGTGAGGAACACCTCGCTTTGCCCAGTGGGGAACCACAGGGCGCCCTGAAGCTCCAAGCACGGCAGGCTTTTCTCCTGGTATAGGGCGTCCCATAAACGGGGCAGAGTACAGCCTTCCAGACGGTTCATCATGGCGGTTTCCCATGCGCCGGGGCGAGTTCTGCATGCCACAGGCACCTGCCGCCTCGACGACCACTTTACTGGAGCTTTTGATCCAGGTGATGGGCCGGATCATTTTGCTGTAACGTCCATATGGTCACCTATGTCTTTCCATGCTGTACTTGTTTCTTGTGCTGTAAAAAACGCCCACGCAGCGAGGCGGGAAAGGAAACGAGTATCCACCGCTATTATAGCTAATTTTACTGCAAAAGCAAAGCTCCCTAGCCTGTGGTTTTCTCACAGACAGGGAGCTTTAAAGGGCCGTGGGCTCCTGATACCGAGGGTTATTTTCGGTAATGGGTTTGGCTTTTCCTTTGTGGTTTCGCCTTGCCCTGAATCGGCACCTGGAGGGACGTCATTTTCGGGATGTGGGCTTGTGGTTGCTTTCTGTCCCGTGGGGTTCCTTGGGATCTGGGCGGCGCATACCTGCCTTTGCCATGGGTATTCCCTCCTTTACACGTCACCGCGTTTGATCGACTGTTTTGCGTTTTATTCTGGTTTTGGTTCTCCGGGTCAGCGGGTCTGCCCATTGCATTTTCAGGCGGACCTCTTTTATCGGGTTGGCTGTCCTTCGGCATACAATCACCTCAGGATTAAATTCCCGTCCGAGAACCAATGCAGTGGTAATTTCTGCAAAAAAATATTCAATTAGAATCAAAAGGGGAGTCTCCCGCCTTTTATCCACGGGACTGCTAGAACTGTAGCAGGCTCTCCATTCCATAGAGGCCTGCTGGGCAGCCCTGCAGATACAACATGGCGGATGGCTCCACGGGCAAAATTCCCGGGAAGGGCGGTGTGCTGAATGCTGAGTGCTTCCCCTGCCCGCTGAAGAGAACAGTATGTTCCCCCGCAAAGCTGCCGCCCGCAGGGAGTGGACGCGATTTCCCCGGCTGCCGCTGGGAGTCTCCCTCCCAGTAGTAGACCGGCGAGGGAGGCGCCAAGCCCGGCGTTGGCTGCATCCATCAGCACTTTTGCAGTGCCGCTGGGGGCGTCGGCCTTTCCCCGGTGGTGCAGTTCCAGCAATTCTATATCAAAGTCTGCCCCAGTGCGGGAAGTCTCCTCCACCAGATGGGCCATCAGTGCCACGGGAGAAGTTGGCCGCCCGAAATGGGGATGGTTTCGATGCTAAGGCGACCTCCACCTGGAGAGGCCTGTGGTGCCTAACACCACAGGAATTCCATGGCCGGTGGCGAACTCCAGCATGGGAGAAAGGCCCGCCGGGCTGGAAAAATCCAAAATGCCGTCGGCGTTGGGCGGGCATCGTTCCCAGTTGGCATACACCGGGACTCCTCCGAACGGTATGGGGCGGGGTCTACCTGCGGCGATGCGGGCAGTCGTCCCGCTGTTCAATGAGGGATTCCAGCATCCGGCCCATCCGGCCTGCACAGCCGGAGAGAATCAGGTGTTTCATGCGGCCATCCCTTTCCTACAACAGCCCCAGGTTGAGAAGTACCCGGAAAGGCGCTCCCGGAGTCTCAGGAGGCATCCACCAATGGAAGCCGGCAGGGTCCCGCCTCGTAGCCGGTGAGCTCCATAGCGGCCTTCACTGGGATGGGGTTCACCTCAGAGAACAGCGCTTGGATGAGGGCAGGAAGTCCAGTTGGAGCTGGAGACTCCCCATCAAATCCCCATCGAAAACCGTTGGCAGAGCTGGTGCACCTCCCGGGATCAGGTTGGAGAACCGGAAATAACCCTTGCCCCCCAGGGACAGGATGGGCACCACCTGGTCGTCGTTGCCGGAGTAGAGGGATGAGGTCATCCCCGCAGAGGTAGGCGGTCTCCGCGATCTGGGAGATGTCCCCGCTTGCCTCCTTTACCGCTACGATGTTGGGGTGTTTGCAAAGCTCTTGATAGGTTTTAGGCTGGATGTTAAGGCCGGTGCGGGAGGGACATTATATAAAATCACCGGGAGTTTCGACCGGTCGGCCAAGGTGTTGAAATGGCGGATGAGCCCCAGCTGAGTGGTTTTATTGTAGTAGGGGTCACCAGTAAGAGGGCGTCGGCCCCGATATCCTGGGCAATGTAGATCATCTCCAGGAATGGGCGGTGTCGTTGCTTCCCGCCCCGGCGATGATGGGCACCCGGCCTCGGCAGCGTCTACAGCTGTGGAGAGCAGGGCAGCGTATTCCCGAAGAGCGAGGTAGCGGATTCCCGGTGGTTCCCGCCACAACCAATGCGTCGATGCCGTGGGATACCTGTTCCTCCACCAAGAGGCGGAAAGCGGATAGATTCAAGCTCTTGTCTGGGGGCATGGGGTGATGAGGGCGGTGGCCGCCCCGGAGAAGGGATGGACATAGGCGATTCCTCCTGTGCTGTGTTAAGAGAGATACCCTGGCTGGCCAGCAGCTCCGCCAGGGAGAATCCCGCCTGCCGCGCCCCGCAGTATTGTGGGAGAGGCAGATAAATTTATAATCGTACTGGGAATCCTCCCGCAGCCGGCCCAGCAGAAACTGCCATGCGTTCTCAAGTCCCGGTCCAGGAGGGTCTGGGGCCGGTCCACTCCGGAAAATACCGCAGGAATTGTTTGGCGCGCTGGGCAGCCCAGCTGCTGGGAGCAGGCCCTGGAACCCCTCCCAACGGGCGAGGATTTCCTCCCGGTCCGGCTTGTGGTCAAGGAGACAAACACCGCTGCCAGATGGCCGTCGCTCACCGGAACCCGCAGGCACTGGGTGGTGATGAACGGGGAAGGGGGGAGGATTTCCCCGTGGAGCAGGTTCCCCAGATTTTAAGGGTTCCCGTTCGCTTTTTCCTCCCCGGGGATGAAAGGGATCACATTGTCCGCCATCTGGGGCCAACCCTCCAACGTCTTACCGCACCGGAGACCGCCTGGCAGGTACAGGCCAGCGCCCAGTTGATTCAAATTCCCACAGAGGGTGCAGGGCAGGCACATAGCTTTGGATGGAACAGTTGGACTTGACTGCGATAAATCCCCGGCGGGTGCGCAGCCGCCGCCTTTGGCTGGGAATTACCGCCAGGTGGCCGGGGTTGACCTCTGGGATGACCATGGGGACGTCTGGCAGAGCCCGGCAGGCGGAGTTGTTGGAGATCACCGGGCACTCCAACCGGGCGTAGTCCTCTTCCAGTTCTCGGGTGGAGGCTTTGTCAAGATCCACTGCGCAGAAGATGAAGTCCACCAGGCCGGCCATCTTCCGGCGGTCTGCGACGGCATCCAGCACCGTCATCCCGCAGCTTTCTGGGGATCGGCCTGGCCATAGCCCACCGCCCTTTCACTGCCTCCCCATAAAGTTTCCCTGCGCTTTTGGGGAAGCTGCCACTGCGGCAAGGAAACCAAGGGATGGCCGTCCAGCAGGGAGACAAACCGCTGTCCCACCATGCCGGTGGCGCCAACCACCCGACGCGAAAGCATTTCATAAGCGCCCTCCTTCCTGAAACAGGCATCGGCTACAAATTATTGGTTGAAACGCTGGGCATCTTGCAATATAATAGAGGTTAGCTGCAAAGCAGCTGCTCACCTATGAAGGATGAGCGCCAATTTGCGGGTATTCCTTAGAAATGGGGAATTCCTGTCCAAATTGGCGGGACAACAACTCATAGAATGAAGGAATTGTCATGAAAAATCGGATTTTAATTTCGACCTGCCTGAAGAGCTCATCGCCCAGACCCCATTGAGCCTCGGGACCATTCCCGAATGCTGGTTCTGGATAAAAACACCGGCTCCTTGGAGCATAAGCACTTTACGACATTGTGGACTACCTCCGCCAAGGGGACATGCTGGTGCTCAACAACAGCCGGGTTCTGCCTGCCCGCCTGTATGGCTATCGGGAAGGCACCGGCGGAAAGATGGAATTCCTCCTCCTTAACCAGCGAGGTAACGATGTCTGGGAAGTGATGGTCAAGCCCGGCAAAAAGCGAAAAACGGGGTGCGGTTTGTCTTTGGAGACGGCCTGCTGACAGCGGAGATCGTCGGGGAGGCCGAAGAGGGCAAACCGCCTGGCCAAGTTTTATTACCAGGGAATATTTATAACGTCCTGGACCAGATTGGCCAGATGCCCCTGCCTCACTACATCACCCACGAGCTGGAGGACAAGGAGCGGTACCAGACGGTCTACTCCAAGGATGTAGGCTCCGCTGCCGCCCCACTGCCGGGCTCCACTTTACCCCGGAACTGCTGGACAAGCTTCGGGAAAAGGGGTGAAGATCGGGTTCGTCACCCTCCATGTGGGCCTTGGCACCTTTCGGCCGGTAAAGAAAAGAAAAAAACCGAGGAAATCACCGACCACAAGATGCACTCGGAACACTACTGGATGCCGGCGGACACCGCTGCTATGATCAATGAAACCAAGGCAGCTGGCGGACGGGTCATCTGTGTGGGGACCACCAGCTGCCGCACGGTGGAGTCGGTGGCCACAAACTGGGCCGCATCGAGGAGTGTGAGGACGACACCAGCATCTTCATCTACCCCGGATACCAGTTTAAGGTGCTGGATGGGCTGATCACCAACTTCCACCTGCCGGAAAGCACCCTGATCATGTTGGTCTCCGCTTTGGCGGGAAAGCATCCTCCATGCCTATGAGGTCGCGGTCCGTGAAAATACCGGTTCTACAGCTTTGGCGACGCTATGTTCATCGCCGACACCGCCAAATAAACACCCATCAACCGCCTTTAGGGGCGTGCTGAAAGGACGAATTTCCATTATGTATCAACTTCTGAAACAAGAGGGCGCCGCCCGCCGGGAGTTTACCACCGTCCACGGAACGGTACAAACCCCAGCGTTTATGAATGTGGCACCGCTGCTGCCATCAAGGGAGGTATCTCATCCTACGACCTAGTTGACCTGAAATGCCAAGTGGAGCTGTGCAATACCTATCACCTCCACATCCGGGGGGATGACAAAATCCGGCAGTTGGGCGGCCTGCACAAATTCATGGGCTGGCAGCGCCCCATCCTCACCGACAGCGGTGGGTTCCAGGTTTTTTCCCTGGCAAAACTGCGCACGATTAAGGAAGAAGGGGTGTATTTCCAATCCCACGTGGACGGAAAAAAGATCTTCATGGGACCGGAGGAGAGCATGCGCATCCAGTCCAACCTGGGCTCCACCATCGCCATGGCCTTTGACGAGTGCATCGAAAATCCCTCCACCCGGGAGTACACCAAGCGCTCCATTGAGCGCACCGTCCGCTGGCTAGTCCGCTGCAAAGCGGAAATGGAGCGGCTTAACAGTTTGCCGGATACCATCAACCGCAATCAGATGCTCTTTGGCATCAACCAGGGTTCCACCTTTGATGACCTGCGGATCTGGCACATGCAGGAGATCGCCAAGTTGGACCTGGATGGCTACGCCATTGGAGGGCTGGCAGTTGGCGAGACAGCGGAAGAGATGTACCACATCATCGAGGTGATAGAACCTTACATGCCCAAAGACAAGCCCCGGTATTTGATGGGGGTTGGCACACCGGCCAACATCATTGAGGGGGTGTGGCGAGGAGTGGATCTGTTCGACTGTGTTATGCCCAGTCGCAATGCCCGCCACGGCCACCTCTTTACCTGGGATGGAATCATCAACATCCACAACGCCAAATATGAACTGGATGACCGGCCTCTGGATCTCCAGTGTGACTGCCCGGTCTGCCGGAACCACAGCCGGGCTTATATCCGCCATCTAATCAAAGCAAACGAGATGCTGGGGATGCGCTTGGCGGTGATGCATAACCTGTATTTCTACAACACCTTGATGGAGAAGATCCGCGCCGCCTTGGACGAGGGCTGTTATGGGATTTCCGTGCCCATTGGCTTCCTATTTTGAGTAAGCGCATCTAGCAGGGAGTTGTGAGCAATTCCTTAATTTTGTAAACAGCGTTGCAATCTTCCGCCCCGCATTGTATAATATTATTTGTATATTTTTGGAGGTGCAAAACAACCATGACACAAATTATGCTGCAAACCCCGACCAATGCTTCCATGGCGATGTTCACCCAGTTCGCGATGATTGCCGCCATGTTCGCCATCCTGTACTTCTTCATGATCCGTCCCCAGAAAAGAAGGAGAAAGAGATTCAGCTGATGCGTTCCAAACTGGAGGTCGGGGATGAGATTGTCACCATCGGCGGCATCATCGGTACCGGGTGGTCAATATCAAAGATGAGACCATCGTCATCGAGACCGGCAGCGACCGCAGCAAGATCCGCATCACCCGTTGGGCTGTCCAACAGAACAACAGCGCAAAATAGGCTGTGCCGCAGAATAAAGCGTGACCCCTTTGAATATCCTGTAACTGGAATAAAGGAGGGTTGGGTTGAAACGAGCGAAAAACAAACCGAAAAAGAGCCGGTCGGCTATTTGAAATTTGTGCGGCCTTTATTGGTCGGCTGCGGCGTTGGTGCCGCCGTCTGTGCGGTGATTTTGATGGCCCTGGCCCTGGCCATGTCCATCAAAGACCTGCCCCAATCGCTGGTGGAACCGCTGGCGGTCTTGCCGTAGCTCTGGGCGCATTTTGCGGCGGTTTTGCTCCGCCAAGATCGTCCGGGAGAAGGGACTCCTCTTGGGCATCTGCTGTGGAGCGGTCCTCTTCTGTGTCCTCGCCTTCTTTGGCGTGGGTGGGGAAGGCTTTGGTACCGCCGGCCTGATCCGCCTGGCAGTCATTCCGCTGTGTGGTGGGGTGGAGTGGAATTTTGGGCGTCAATACCCGCAGTCGGCGCAAATAAAACCTACAAGGCTTTCAAGGGATAATTGAAAAGCGGACGCCTTTTGGGGCGTCCGCTTTTGCAAAGGCTAGTCTATTTTTCATCTCACCCGCATAGGATTGGATAAAAACAGTGAGGTGGGATGCGAAATGAATCGGACACGCAGTTTTGGCCTGGATGGGAAACGCGCAAGGCTGGCTATTACAAGCGGTATTTCCTATTTTTATCCGGGAGAATTGGTTGATTTTATTGTTTGGATTTTATTCATTTTTGGTGTCTGGATTGGGACATCTTTATTGGCAGTTTCCAGGGGGAAACCTTGGATCAACTGCTGATCCTCCTCAACGGGTTTGTCTCCCGACGGGAAGGGCAGGAGATGCGCCAAACATTTTTGAGCACATTTTTTTCTTCTTTTTGGCCGGCGGCACTCTTGTTTTTCTGCGGGTTTTGTGCCATCTCTCAGCCGCTGATTGCTCTGGTACCTTCTTTAAAGGGTTGGGATTTGGGCTGTCCGCCTCCACGATGCTAAGCATTTACGGCAGTTCTGCCATGGGTATCTGATTGTTCTGCTGCTGCCGGGGACTATTCTTTCAACCTTGGTTCTCCTGTTCTGTTGTAAGGAGTCTTTGGGGCTCAGCTGCATGTTTTTCAGGTGATCAATCCCCTACAAATGCCTAGCGAAGGTACTTCTGTGGGAGATTACTGTGTAAAGTATATTATCTTTACAGCTTGTTTAGCTGGTACTTCCGCCTTAGAAAGCCTGCTATTTCAAATGTTTTCTAGTTATTTTGCACTATAATGTCAGGGATGTTTTAAAATCAGGAAGGAGATGGTCTCTTGGTGAATTCTTTGTCCTCCCCTAGGGAACCTCTGGAAAAAGGCGTTTTTTTTTTTTATCGAGGTTTTCTTTCACAAATTTTGGAAGTTGATTGGTTTGAATCTTCTCTTTTACTCAGCTGTATTCCAGTGGTGACCATTGGGCCGGCCCTTTGTGCTATGGCCTATGTCACCCGCAATTTTGCCATCGGCAAGCCACTATTTTTGGTCTCGGATTATTGGGGAACGTTTCGCAAAAACTGGAAACAGGGTTTATCTATGGGCTCTTTTCTGCGGCTCGCTTGGCATAGTCGGGGTGGTGATTACCCTATGCCTTCCGTACACAGCACATAACCCGCTATTTCAAATCCCGTTATACCTTTGTTGGGCAGTGATCGGGGTCCTCATTATTGTGAATTTTTATGCACCTTTGATGATTGTGACCCTCGATTTGCCCCTCTGGGATATCTTGAAAAACGCCTTTATTTTGTCGTTAGTGGCACTTGCGAACCAACCTGATTACTCTGTTCCTTGTGGGGAATCTGCTGTTGGCCTGCCTGTACTTTTACCCTTACTCGGCATTTTTTGTGTTGATCATCTTGCCGGAATTTCTCTCCGCTAGTGGCGTCCTTCAACAGCTATCCCATTGTGGAAAAATTCGTGATCCTGCCCTATGCTTCCCTAACAAAAGGGAAGATTCCATCTTCGGGATTCTTCCCACTAAGCGCCTTGTGGCGCTTTTTTTGTGTCTTTTTTCACCTGGGAAAGGGGAGAGCTCTTGATGGCATTTTCCACCTGTGCGCTGGATACATGGGTGTAGATCTCAGTAGTGGCGATGTTTTCATGCCCCAAGACCTCTTTCAGTGCCCGGATATCGACTCCACCGTGCTGATACATCAGCGTCGCCGCTGTGTGCCGCAGCTTATGAGGGGAATACCCTTTGGCGGAGAGCCCGCCGACTGTGGCTTTCTCCACAATCTGCTCCACCCGCCGGCCAGAGATCCGGCTTTTCCGGCTGGAGAGGAACAGTGCGTCCTTGTCTTTCACCCCATCCACTGGCCGAACAGCCAGGTAGGTTTTAATCGCGGCCCGGCAGGCGTCGTTGAGATAAACCACCCGTTCTTTGTTGCCTTTGCCGGTGATGGTTAGTGTTTCTTCTTTCATGTCGGAGAGGTTGATGCCCACCAGTTCAGAAAGACGCATCCCACAGTTTAGAAACAGGGTGATCATACAGTAATCCCGAGCGGATTCAAAATCTTCACCTCCACACTGCTGAGGAGCTCCAGGCTTTCCTCTAAGGTTAGATACCGGGGAAGGGATTTCTTTACAGAAGGAACTTCCAGCTCCTGCACAGGATTTTTTCCAACAGTTGGGATTTGGCGGTCATATACCGGAAAAAAGAGCGCAGGCTGGAAACTTTGCGCGCCCTTGTTTTGGCGTTGTTATCGGCCTCGGTCAGGGTGTAATTTAAAAGGCATAAGCATCTGATAATGTTATATTTTTAACAAAATCTAATGAAATGGAATCAATTGAAATTTCATGGATCGGTTGATCGGTCGGGGCCATATGCTTGTATTGCAGCAAAAACCGGAAGAACATCCGCAGGTCTATGTAATAAGCTTCTACGGTTTTGGGCGACCGCCCTTTGATGGTTAATAGATAAAATAAAAATCCCGCAGAAAATCCGGTGCATCTTGATATTCTTTGAATGGACATGTGAAACTCCATGATTCCTAAAAGTCAGCTGACGATGATGTTTGCATCCGATGCGATCAGATTGGCGACGATACAGCGTACATGGAACTTTACCTGAAAAGATGATTGGGTATCATCCAATTTCTATGATAAGGAGTGAAATGATTGATAATTCCAACACCGCCTAAAGCCTTATGGTAATCCCAGACCGCTAAGTTTAAGTTTTATAATCACATCGAAAATTGCGCTCCCCTTAATTTCTGTTAAATCTTTATTTTGCGAAGTTGTCCGCCCCTTTATTTTACCACAGGCAGCCTCTTTCCGCAAGTCCATTCTCTCCAATAAAACGGGCAGATATTTCTGGTGGGTCGTCGTTGGAGTTCGCTCTATATACACAAAAGGATGGGATACATCCCATCCTTTCATCTCTATTCAAAACCGCAGGGCATCCACCCTATTGAAGCTTTGCGGCAATTGCCGCTGGGTATACGCCGAATAGAACCCCGCAGCACTGTAAAACCAATGACCGCCCAGGTTAGGGTCCAATTGATTGCCATAGGAATCCCCAATGGTACAGCAGATGAGCACAATGCCAAGGCCTACACCGGCCCCGGATTATGCTTCCACCAGAGACAAGGTAAACGCCTCGATGAGGAATTCCAGCAGGATGATCCCTTCGCTGGCGCCGATGGATTTTGATCCCGATTTCTTTGGTGCGCTCATTGACTGAGGTCAGCATCATCGTCATGATGCCAAGGCCCGCTACCACCAGGGAAATCGCCGCAATTGCGGAGAGAACTAAGGTGACCAAATCCATAATCCGGTTGAGCCCTTCCTTCTGTTTTGCCATGTTCCACAGTGCACATGCTTTCGAACGGCCGGATGTCTGGCAGAGCTGGGTGATAATCTCCTCCTCCCCACCCGATCCGGGTCTTCCTTCCGCCGCCTGGACAGCGATTCGGTCAAAGTGGTCCTGGCCAGACGCGCTTTGCATAGTGGTATATGGAAGGTATAGGAAGGATGGCACATACCCCCAACATGTTTTGCATCAGGTTCCTCCGGACTCCACGACCCCTACAATCAGGGATTCGGTTTTGTTGTCGTATTGTACCCTCGATGGTTTCCCACAATATTGGAACGGTGGTAAAAGGCTTCCAGCTAAGTCTTTGGTCTACAATACAGACTTTGTTCTGCTTGTCCATATCCGCTTGATCAAACAGCTTCGGCCGTAGATGGGCACCATGGAGACGGTTTCCTCTGCTCCATCCCCTACGCCCCAGGCCACACATTTGGAGACCAGGCCCCGCATGTAGACATCGGTGTATTTCATCAGCACTGGGAGGGTGCTCTCCACCGAGGGGAGCTCTTGCAATCTGGGAAGATCCTCTTCCGCAGGGCGGCGGAGGGATGGCGCATCCCGTCCACACTGGATTAAGATAGAGCCGACCCCCATCTTTCAATCTCCATGTTGATCTGGGAGCGGCCAATTTCCCAATGGATGCAGTTAAAACCACCGACGCCACTCCGATGGAGATCCCCAGATGGTCGGTCAGTACGCTGCGGAAGCGCTTCCTCCCAGGTTGCGCAGGCCGCAGCGCACGCTATCAATCAGCATCAGCATTTGCTTCCCCTTAAATAGACAAAGTTGTGGAGACCGCCGGCTCATCCGGGTCAAAGAGGACAATTTCCGGAGCTTAGCCCCGCAAGGACTTCTACACCTCCATGTCTCCACCCCGGTTTCAACATCCCGCCGGATGGCTTTCCTTCAAACACATAAACATACTCAACTATTTTCCCGGTCTGGCGCACCGATTCAGCGGGACCATCACCACCTGGCGCTCCTCCTCCAAAAGAAGGTCCACTTTATGGCACCCATCCGCAGGGAGGAGTCCCCATCTTCAATGAGGACTTCTGCTGTGACGGTCGCCTCCCCTGCCCCGCTGTTCTCGCCGTGGGATAGAGTTCTGGTTAAGGTCCCGTTGTATTCTTTGGTCTGTCCATTGCAGCGGGATGACTGCCTGGCAGCCCTCGTAGACATCATCCGCCTGGGACTGGGGATGGAGGATTACCACCTGGTATCCGCTGGGGTCCACAACGGAAAATGCCATCTGCCCTTTCCCGGAAAGGATATTCTCTTGAAGGTTGACCTTGGCCACAATCCCTTGGATAGGGGACGCAATGGCGCTGGGGATATAGCCTACCTCAACCGAGGGGGACTGCTGAGCCAGAGGGTGTAGCCCTGGCGAGGGCATCCACCTGATCCCGGCCGATCTGATAACTTTCCGCCAAGGCATATAAATCTTCCAACTGCTGGGAAAGGCCGCTTTTTGCTTTCTCCACCGCACCGCTGTGGGGCACAGTCTGTGAGGGAGACATCGATCACCGCCAGAGAATCCTCCCAACCCAATCCCCCACTGAGACAGGGACTCCATGGGGATCACCGGGGTGTCCAGGTAAACTTCCGCTGACTTTTGAGGCCTGCACCACCCCTTCACAGCTCAAGCGCCTGCTGTAGGCTGTTCCACTGGGCGAATGTACTGCACTGAGCAGAGGGAGGACAAAAAGCTGGGGCAAACACCCCGCCAACAGGATCACCCCACGGTAAACATAGGGTGAGAAACAACTTCATCCGCATCAAAAAAACCCCCATACCAAAGTAAATAACCAAAGCTTGTCACTTTTGTTATTCTCTCTGGGGAATATACTGTAGGATTTCCTTGATCAATTGCGGAATCCAGCCGCACACTAACCACTTACATGAGGTGAGTAGAATGAGTTGGATTCTGCGCGTAAAACACCGCCACCAACGGGACGGCTATTGCAGTTTGGATCAAATCACCCCGCTGGGTACCAGTGCGGATGAGGAATGCGCTTATTTTTCCCGGGTGGAGGACGACCGGTCATCCTTTGAGGGTCCGCACAGGCTTCAAGGGCGAGGCTGACCCCGATTAGCTCTAAATCCGTCGGCAGGTCGTCGGTTTTAAGCTGCTTCATCGACGCACGGGGCAGAATGATCTTGTGGAACCCCAGCCGGTAAGCCTCTGTTGACCCGGGATTGCACCCGGCTGACGGCCCGAATCTCCAGCCAGCCTTCCACTTCGCCAAAGGCGACTACATCTTCCGCAATGACCCGGTCGGTCAGGTTGGAGACAAGGGCCAAGGCCACCGGCAGATCTGCCGCGGGCTCGTCCAGCCGCAGACCACCCACCACGTTGATGTAAGCGTCCAGGTTGCCAAAGAAGTAGCCGCCCGCGTTTCCAATACCGCCAAAATCAACGCTAAAAGTGGTTGAAATCAAACCCGGAAGTCCGGCGGGGATTGCCGAATGCGGTTTTGTCACCAGGGCCTGAACCTCTGCCATAATAGACGGCTCCCTCGATGACACAGGCGACGCAGGTACCGGAGACGTTGGTCGGCCGGCCGGAGAGCAACATCATAGAGGGGTTCTGTACCTCTTCCAGGCCGCTTTCAGTCATTTCAAAGACACCGAACTTGCGTGGAGCCGTAGCGGTTCTTCGCCCGCAAAATCCGGTAGGAAAGGTTGCGCCCCTTCGAAATAGAGGACAGAGTCCACCTCATGTGCTCCAACACTTTGGGACCGGCGATAGCGCCGTCCTATTGACGTGGCCGACTACAAATATGGGATGTCATTGGTCTTTGGCCACATAAAACAACTGCTGCGCGCATTCCCGCACCGGTCACACTGCCCGAAGAGGACTGGATAGTGGAGAGGTTCATGGTTTGGATGGAATCCACCATCACCAGGTCGGGGGAAAGCTGCTCAATGGTCTGCACCACCTGGGCGATGTCGGTGATGGAGGAGATGTTGGTGGTTGTCGCTGTCCACCCCCAGCCGCACAGCCCGCAGCTTGACCTGGCGGGCGCTCTCCTCGCCGGATACATATAGGATTTTGTATTTTGACATAGAACTGGCAAATCTGCAGCAGGATGGTGGATTTGCCGATGCCAGGGTCGCCGCTGAGCAGGATCACCGACCCGGGAAAACGCCACCGCCCAGCACCCAACTCCTTTAAGCCGGTTTTGTACCGCTGCCTCTCATCGTCGATGAAATCCGTGGAGCTGGAAACCACCGCAGACTTCATGTTCTTTTCAGTATTTTACGCTGAGGGGAACCGATTTCACCTGTTCCCTCAAAAGTATTCCAAGCGCCGCACTCCGGGCATTTGCCGTACCATTTGGGGGCTTCTCTAAACCCACAAGCAGAGCACACATAGTTTGTTTTGATTTTGGCTGCCAAATTTTCCACATCCTTTGTCTTATACCGAGTACAGGAATTCCATCACCGAAGAATAGATGACAGGCCACCTTTCCTGGTATTCCGGATCAATCAAATTGGTGGCCTCCTGGGGATTGGAGAGGAAGCCGCACTCCACCAATACCGCCGGGTTTTAAATTGTGGTGAGGAGGAACAGTTCCCAATAGGACCGTTTGCGCCTCCTGTTCTCCGGTTAGTGCATATCTCCCGAAATTGCGCTGCATGATAGCGGCCAGTTCCTCACTTCCGGGAGATTAGTAGGCTGTAAAACATCTGGGCGCCGCTATACTTGGGTCGGTGAATTTGTTTTGGTGAATGCTCAAAAAGATGGCATCCCCTATTTTGCTCCATAATTTTAGGCGGTTGCATATCCGAGGTCTTTTGGTTCTTCACCCCGGTGATCCCGTCGTCGTGGATAGAACAGTCGCTGTCCCGGTCATCACCACGTCAAACCCGCTGATCAAACAAGTCCTGCAGATCTTCAGTAATGGCCAAGTTGAT
>SCPN01000981.1_pt1 | contig 49033 bp, 53 predicted proteins | sample 6106831 | NCBI WGS metagenome assembly SCPN01 (sample SAMN10720447, study PRJNA508395) | human gut metagenome | isolation source: Participant 1, 0 month | reverse complement strand
TCCCATATTGCTTGACGCATGTGTAAATTCATTTTATGATGAAAATGGAACATATTATTAACCGTTAGGAGGTATCTCATATGAACCTGTTAGATATCACATGCAAAAGCTTTCTGTCGCTGTTTGCTTTCATGCGTCTGACGCAGATAAATACAACTGATCCGATGTCACTTCTTATTTTTGCCGTTTTCTTCTATATATATAGTTTCCTCCCTCTTCTCCTGGAAACAAAGATGAAAGATGCCGACTCCTGGTGTGCAGGCATTCTTGCAGCCCTTTTCACCCTGTTTACGCTGGCAGCCACAGGTTCTGTACTTTATGGCGATATGACCAGTACTCTTTTTCGAATCATTATACTGATACTATCTGCCGCAGGACTTGGACTGATTTATTACCATGCCGTTCTGTGCCTGCTGATCTATGTCTCGCCGCTCAGAATTGATACCATGCTCTATCCGCAGCCCTGGCTTCCCTATATTGCCTTTGGTGCCTGCCTGCTGGCATGGCTTCCTTATTATCTGCATGAATATCCCGGTGTCATGACACCAGACAGTATTAATCAATATGCACAGATCATTGGTGCTTATGAGCTGTCCAACCACCACTCTGTGATACACACGCTGCTGATTGGTTTCTTCTATCATATCGGTATGCAATTAACGGGAAATGCTTATGTAGGATTAGGTTTCTACACCTTTTTCCAGATGTGCTTCATGGCTTTTACCGCAGGATATGTTGTCCGTACGCTGCAAAAGGCTCACATTATCACGCCGGTCTGCATTGTTACGATCTGCTTCTATGCCCTTATGCCCTATCATGGTATCTTTGCTGTCACGATATGGAAGGATATCCCTTTTGCAGGCTGTATGACACTGGTAATTGCTTCTCTTCTGCGATTACTGTTATGTGATAAATTATCCAGATTAAAAGCAGCAGATTACTTTACCATTCTGCTGCCCTATCTCTTATCCAGTATTATGATGTGTCTGCTGCGTACAAACGGCTGGTATATCTTCCTGGTTACTCTGCCTTTTGTCCTCTTCGTCTTCCGCGACAGATGGAAGGTTATGATTCCTGTTCATCTTATCATTCTTGCCCTGGTTTTATTTGTAAAATACCCATGCATGAATGTATATGAGATTAAACAGGCTGATTTTGCAGAATCTGTCTCTATTCCTGTCCAGCAGCTTGCCTGTGTTGTTGCACGGGGTGAATCCCTTACAGATGAGCAGCGAGAGACCCTGTCACACTATATGGATCTGGAGCAGGTAGCCAGTCTGTATCAGCCTGATGTATCCGATCCAATCAAGAATCTGATTCGTTCTACCAGCGGTACGTATCTGGATTCCCATAAGGGGGAATTCCTCTCACTGTGGTTCTCTATAGGCCTGTCCCATATACCGGCTTATTTTGATGCCTATGTCGCACAGACTCATGGTTTCTGGTATCCTGCCGGCGATTATGAGGTGGGACTAAGTGACGGTATCTATCCCAATGACTTCGGTCTTACCTGGCAGCCTCTGTTAAAAGGTAGTATTATCATTAAAATCCGTGAAATCCTATTCAAGCTCTGGAAACTGATTCCACTGTTTGGTTTCCTGTGGAGCATGGGCGGTATGTTCTGGTCATTGCTGATCAGTCTGTGCATGTGCCTTCGTGAATCCCGCTATGCCAATGCCGTTTTAATGATTCCTGCCATGGTCCTGGTCATTACCTTATGTATCGCTACTCCGGTTGCAACAGAGTTCCGTTATGCCTATGCCCTTTTCTATGGGCTGCCCTTGTATGTCATGATGCCTTTTATCAGGAGCAATGACCGCTAATATATGACTTCCACATTGCTGATCACATTATCTGTCACATCAAAGGCAATGATATTCTGAGCCGTGCGGTGATGCGCCATATAATATCTTCCATCTATACAGGTAATATAATATGGCGTCCCCCCGCTGACTTTGAACTGCTGGTACACGTCTTCATAGTCTCCGCTGCTGAGGTCTTCCAGACTTTTCGTTCTGATAATTGTTGCATAATCCTGATTCTCTGTATTATCTGTGGATATTGTAATATAGTAATAATCCTGTATTTTCGTCAGCTGTACCATTCCTGCTATCTGTGCTGGTACGGGATAGCTGTCTTTTACTGTCAGAGTCTCCAGGTCAGCCCGTATGATCTTCTGATTATTATGTCCTGACACGAAAAGGAGTTCATCCCCCATAATGGTAAAGGATCTGACATATACCCCATATAGTTCCGGTATCTGTAGTGTCTTTTCTATATATAATTCCTGACTCTGGGAATCTTTCTTCAGATAAAACATTTCTCCTGTTATGGAGCTCCACGCCAGGAACTGCTTGTTCTGCGCATCATACTGCACATAATGGGGCTTCATGCCAATGTTCTCAAAGACTGTACCCTTGGTATAGCCCTCTTCTTCTCTGTGAAAAGACAACAACCTGTTATTCTCCGTATCATCAATCAGTATAATATCCCCATCCCCGGCTATTGTGTGTGCATAGTGTACTTCATCTGTCAGCACCTGCCAGGAGGTCAACGGGTCTGTCAGATTATCATGGTACAGAATCTGATCATGATAGCAGTCTGCAAGATAGTAGGTATCTCCAATTCTGGTCAGATAAGTTGCCACATTCAGGGTATCGTAAGTATTATTCCTAACCATTACTGCTTCTCTCTCCCCTGATGCTGCCTGCGTCTGCTCCTCCACCGGGAAATTCTCTACAGGAAGCGCCGCCGCTGCATTCCCACACCCCACTGTACTCATCATAATAAATATCGCCAAACCTATATAATATCTCTTCAATTTTAAATTCCTTTCTTCCAGGTACGCCACAGTGCATGGTAGTTCGGTTCTTTTGCCACGTACATGATGTAAGAATTTCTAAGAACTGCATCGCAAATGCTTGCAAGCCAGGCGCAAAACTCGCCCTTTGGGCTCAGACAGTTGCGCCTGGCTTGCAAGCATTTGTTCTTTGTTCAAGAAATACTAGACATCACTGCCCCTAAGCTGCATTCACCGAACTATCATGAGCTGTGGCTGTATATAGAAATTTTTCCATTTTGCTGAATAAGCTTTAGACAGCATCCGCTCTCTGACGGTTGGCTTCTGAAAACCTTAGGAATGGCTGTTAGTACTTCTTAGCAGCAAAAAAGAAATGCTGGCAAGTCCGAGCCGTTGTTTGAGCCGCATAGGCGAGTTCAGCGCAGGACTTGTAATAAAAGCATTTTTTCGCAGGTGCTTAGAAGTCCTTACAGCCTTGACGTGTTTTCAGAAGCCAACCGCCGGAGAAGGATGCGTACCTTTTTATTATACAGTAAAAAGGAGGGCTTGTGGGAAAAGATAGGAGATACTTCAAATTTTTCCAGATGCGGGAAGTGAATTTCTGTAAATTGTCATAAATTTGGACACAATTTGAATTTGTATTAGTACAACATCACAAATATTTTCTACTTAATTCAGTAAATAATATCGAATTATGAACAAATTATGAATGTGTTGTAAATATAAAGTTAATGTAAAATGAATAAAATTTAAATATATCTATTGACGTTTCATGAAAAATGGGTATAATAATGAACTTGTAAACGACAACAGTGTTGATCAGTTCATTTGATCACATTCTGGTATAGCGTTTGTACATAAACGATATACAAGTTTAATAAGGGAGAAATTATTATGAAGAAAACAGTTTTAGCAACAATTATGAGTCTTACATTAGGTGCAGCAATGCTTACAGCTTGCGGTTCTACAGCAGAAGGTACAGCAGCTACAGAAGCTACTACAGTAGTAGTTGAAGAAGCTACAACTACAGAAGCTGCTACAACAGAAGCTGCTACAGCAGAAGAAGCTACTACTACAGAAGCTGCCACAACAGAAGAAGCTACTACTACAGAAGCTGCAACAACAGAAGAAGCTACTACTACAGAGGAAGCTGCTACAACAGAAGAAGCTACTACAGAGGAAGCTACAACAGCTGCAGCTGCTAACTAATTATAGTAATTACCAGTTTCTGACGCTGGTCTATAAATGAGATATCATCCTCAATTGATATCATAAACAAGAACCCCGTGGCAATCGCCTTGGGGTTCTTGTTTTGTATTTCCTTTATCTTTGAATCAGTACCATTACGTCTGTAATCTGATTATTGTATAACATGACATTACCGATTTCATTGACAATTGTTGTGCCTATTCTCCTGTTCCCTTTTAAAATCCCGTTACGCAAGTTCTACAAATTCATCAATCATATCGGCAAAAGACTTCAGACTTTCTCTCCAGAAATCCTTACTGGTCAGATCTATTCCCACAACTGCTGCAGTATCTTCCACACTCATTACAGTCGTAGCATGAAGGAACTTATTATATTTAGGCAGGAACGCCTCTCCTTCCTTCAAATACATGGAATACAGTCCCATAGCTAACATAGCTCCAAATGCATAAGGGAAATTATAGTAACTCAATGCTTCTGAATAATAATGTCCTTTGCATGCCCACATATATGGGTGCATATATTCAGGATCAAGTCCATCCCCATATGCCTTTTTCTGGGCATCCAGCATCATAGCCTTCAAGTCTTCCGGCATCAGGAATCTGTCTTCACATGCATTGAATACACTGTCTTCAAACAGGAATCTGGAATAAATATCGCAGATTACCTGCGTTGTATTCATCAGGATATTATCCAGTAATGCCAGCTTCTCTTCTCCTGTGGCTTTTGCAATTGCAAGGCAGGTAATGTGTGTCTCATTAAAAGTAGAAGCCGTCTCTGCTACCTGCATTGGATAATCACGATTCAAAATTCTGTGACTGCATGTCTGTGTGCCATGGTATGCGTGTCCCAGCTCATGAGCCAGCGTGTCTACTGCATCGAAAGAACCATTGAAATTTGTCAGGATTCTGCTCTGCCCTGCATGGGAAACCTCACAGCAGAAAGCTCCGCCAACTTTACCTTCTCTTGGATAAAAGTCAATCCATTCCTCATCAAATGCACGCTCCATCATATCTGCCATATCCTTGGAGAACTGCCCAAAGCTGTCTAACAGACACTGCTTTGCCTCTTCCAGCGTATATTTCTTATCATTCCTGCCAAGAGGCGCCAGCATCTCAAACCATGGCAGGCCGTTATGGTATCCCAGGTATTCTGCCTTGGCTCTCATGTACTTATGGAATGCCGGCAAGTATTCCTGCATAGCCCCAAACATGGCCTCCAGGGTCTCACGCTTCATGTTAGACTGGTCTAACGTCATTGTCAGTGCTGAATCATAACCTCTCTCCTGCGCCAGCATACGCACCTGACTCTTGATATTGTTAAGTGCATACGCAATGGAACCCTCAATCTTTGCATAAGAAGCAAGTTCTGCCTCATAGGCTTTCTTACGAATTACTCCGTCCGGATTATTTGCTAGATTTCTGACTGCCGGCAAAGTAATCTGCTCTCCATCATAATCCACCTTCAAAGTAGATGTCAGATAGTCAAACAGTCTGCTCCATGCATTGCCGCCGGACAGATTCATCCTGGAAATCATAGCTTCCATCTCATCTGAGAAAAGATGTACGGCATTTTTCTTCGTATTTCTCAGTAAAAAGGCATACTCTGTCAGGAGCGGATGCGCCGCGATACATGCCTCAAGGTCTGCTACTCCTGCTATATACTTATCCATGGCTGACTGCGCCTTGGCTGTAGATGCATTGATCTTATCCAGTCTGCCGATATAATCCAGGGTTTTACCATCCGTTGTGTCTACTGAATTGCGAAGTCCCAGGTACTCATTCAGTTTGAAAAGCACCTTGGCATACGCTTCCTTTGCTTCCAGTACAGTTACAAGCCCCTGCACATCATCCTGCTCTCTTGCCTGCCCCAATGCAGTCTCCAGCGCCTGTGCATTCTTCTGCAAAAGCTCAAAATCTTCCGCAAATGCCGGATCTTCATATCCTTTATAATATACTTCTAATGACCACTCTGTGTTCATAACTCATAAACCGCCTTTCTGTTTCTGTTCCTTCCCCAGTGTATCATGTCCTTATGTACGTGTCAAAGAAAGAGTCTCCTTTACTGAGTATTTTCAATCTTTCTGCGGATTTTTAACATTTGTTTATCAATCTTGCGGATCGACTTGGAGCATTTTAGGAATTCTTCTTCACATTCTTCTATATTGAGATTATTGGTCTTGTATACAAAATGATGTTCAATATCTGACCAGAAATCCATTGCCTGCGTCCTTATCTGTGTCTCCACCTTGACCATCTGCTCTCCTACCGGTACTTTCATAATCAGATGCAGACTCTGATATCCGCTTGCCTTTGGCTTTTCCACATAATCCTTCACCTTAATGAACTCATATCCCGGCGTTGTTCTCAGCATCTCCATGACCTGATACATATCATCCAGAAAATAGCATACTGCCCGTACTCCGGCGATATCATTCAGTTTCTCGGCTGCAAGTTCCACATCTGCAGCATAACCCTTATCCAGCATTTTATTAAGACAGCTATCCGGCGTTTTCACCCTCCAGGTAATCTCCTTTATACAGATCCAGCCCCTCTGATTTGACATTTCTTCATTAATTACCTGAAGCCTTTTGTGTACCTGCATGCACGCCTTCTCGTATGGCTCCCTGCGTGACTGCTTCCCCCACTCCTCTATGAATTTCGCATATGTATCTATAAGCATTTCCAAAAAATCATCCCCTCACTAACACTCATTATATCACACAACTTCATGTTTATATGTAAATTCTATGTATAATTTATGTAATTGTATTGTCCTGTGTAATGAATTTTTACATTTGAGTACGAGTTATTACATTTGGCTTGCTTCTCCCTGCTGCTTCATGCATAATGGCAATCGTTACTGTGCACCGTAACCTACCGTCTGCTGAAAGCTGCGTATTTCAAAAAGCATTGTGAAAAGCCATAAAATATCTTATAATACTATTATCAATAGCGCTTTCAGCAGACATATTAATGTACTCTCGGAGTCTTCTAAATGAAGCATTCTGAAGCGATAGATTTTCGATATACAATGACATTTTCACAGTGCGTACATGGTATGTACGACGAGAAAATGGAAGCAGTATATCGGAAATGTAGCCAGAATGCTTCGTTTGAAGAAGATTGCGAGAGTACATATTATTACCACGGAGGAATTTATGCAGGAAAGCGTTACAATCAACAGATCTTACAAAGACCGATTATTCAAAATTATCTTTGAAGATAAGAAAGAACTATTATCACTATATAATGCATTAACAGGTAAGAATTACCAGAATCCCGATGAGTTGGAGATCAATACCATTGATGACGTCATCTACATGCATCTGAAGAATGACATGTCATTTATTCTGGATGACTGGCAGAATCTGTTCGAACAGCAGTCTACCTTCAATCCCAACCAGCCGCTAAGAGGCTTCTTCTACTTTGCCGATCTGTATAAAGTTAAGTATTTTGGCAAAAAGATCTACTCTACCAGGCTGTTAAAAATCCCAACTCCGCAATACATCGTCTTCTACAATGGCACTATGAATATGCCGGATAAAAAGGAACTGCGTTTATCCGATGCCTTCCAACAGCCCACCACCCAACCTGATATTGAAGTGGTCGCCCACATGCTCAACATCAACTATGGGCATAATAAGGAACTCATGGAGCGTTGCCAGAAGCTAAAGGAATACGCACAGTTCATTGATATCATACGCCACTACCTGAGAGAAAATGAACAGTGGACGAACGAGCAGGCAATTTCCAAAGCCATCGACGATTGTATCCAAAATAACATTCTGCGTGACATCTTACAGAAGGAGAGGTTGAGAGTTATGGCATCTATTTTATCTGAATTTGATGAAGTCGGGTATAAGGAAATGATACAGGATGAAGCTATTGAGGATGGTGAAATCCGAGGATCAATAAAACTGGCTTATAAACTGAAATTACCCAAGCCAGAAATAATTGCTATACTCAGACATGATTACAATTTGTCTGATGAAGAAGTTAATCAATATATGCAGAAATTTTGGAAAAATTAATAATCATCCAATAAACTCCTGCCAATCTCCTATATAGGGCATGGCAGGAGTTTTCTCATATCTGTTCCTTATTCAGTACGAGTTTTTACATTTGAGTACGAGTTATTACATTTGGCTTGCTTCTCCCTGCCGCTTCATGCATAATGGCAATCGTTACTGTGCACCGTAACCTACCGTCTGCTGAAAGCTGCGTATTTCAAAAAGCATTGTGAAAAGCCATAAAATATTTTATAATACAATTATCAAAAGGCGCTTTCAGCAGACATATTATTACCACGGAGGAATTTATGCAGGAAAGCGTCACTATCAACAGAACTTACAAAGACCGATTATTTAAGATCATCTTTGAAGACAAGAAAGAACTATTATCACTATATAATGCATTAACAGGTAAGAATTACCAGAATCCCGATGAGTTGGAGATCAATACCATTGATGACGTCATCTACATGCATCTGAAGAATGACATGTCATTTATCCTGGATGACTGGCAGAATCTGTTCGAACAGCAGTCTACCTTCAATCCAAACCAGCCACTAAGAGGCTTCTTCTACTTTGCCGATCTATACAAGGTTAAGTATTTTGGCAAAAAGATATACTCTACCAGGCTGTTGAAAATCCCGACTCCACAGTACATCGTCTTCTACAATGGCACTGCAAGCATGCCGGACAAAAAGGAACTGCGGTTATCCGATGCCTTCCAACAGCCCACTGCGCAACCCGATATCGAAGTGGTCGCCCACATGCTCAACATCAACTATGGGCATAATAAGGAACTCATGGAGCGTTGCCGGAAGCTGAAGGAATACGCACAGTTCATTGACATCATACGCCACTACCTAAAGGAAAACAAGCAGTGGTCAAATGAGCAGGCAATCTCCAAAGCCATAGACGATTGTATCAAAAATAACATTCTGCGTGATATCTTACAGAAAGAGAGGTTGAGAGTTATGGCATCTATTTTATCTGAATTCGATGAAGTTGGGTATAAGGAAATGATTCGGCAGGAAGCTTATGAAGATGCTTATGAAGATGCTTATGAGGATGCTTATGAGGAGGGCGTTGAATATGGAGTTAAAACCTTAATTGAATTCGTCCAAGATATTGGTTACACTAAGGAAGACGCTACTACTCTGGTCAAACAACGATTTCATTTATCTGATGATGCAATCAATCAATATATGCAGAAATTTTGGAAAAATTAAATAATTGCACTCCAAGCTCCTGCCAATCTCCTATGTAGAGCATGACAGGAGTTTAATTTATCGGAAAATAAAGCTTCCTAATATGTGCAAGAATTGAGGAAAGATAAATAACCCACTGTTATTCTTTATAAGAAGATTGACAATCATTTCCCTGATTTTGACATGACAAAAGCCGCCAATCTGGCGGCTTTTGCATATTATGGCAGGAATGGCTGATTCAAAGAATCGCCGACTCCAATTATTGATTAAGCAATTAACCTAACAGAGAAAGTACACCCTGGTTGGACTGGTTAGACTGTGCTAACATAGACTGACCTGCCTGAGCAAGGATATTGGAGTTAGAATACTTAACCATCTCTGTAGCCATATCTGTATCACGGATAGTAGACTCAGCTGATGTTGTATTCTCAACAACGTTATCCAGGTTCTTGATAGTATGCTCTAATCTGTTCTGAACTGCACCAAGAGCGGAACGCTGCTCAGATACCTGCTGTAAAGCAGCCTTAATAGTCTCAATAGAATTAAGAGCATTAGTGTCATCCTTACCAGTAACCTTTAATCCTTCGACACCAAGGCTACTAGCACTCATAGCATCGATTTCTACAGAAATCTGATTATTCTTTGTAGCATCTGCACCTACATGAAGGGTTAATGTAAGAGCACCTGTTTCTTTCTGTGCCTTATTTGTATAACCATCCACATCTGCTGCTGATAACTCTTTAAGATTTTTAATACTAGGATTTTTTTCGTCTGCATACGTATACAAACCACCTTTGTATTTACCATCTTTGTCAAAGTAACTATAAAGACCATTTTCAGCAATTTCATTGCCATCTTTATCCATTAACTGTACTGCATTACCATAATCTTTATAGTTTGCTACGTCAATCTTATTTGCACCTGTGTACTCTACTGCTTTTGCATAAGTATTCAACTTGTTAGTTCCAGCATTATCAAGTACCTCGATATTTTCCCCAGCTGCATATGTATTCACTGTTCCTGCAACAGCCCCTGCTGTATAAAGGTTCTAATAGATGATGTCGCTACAGCAACCTTTTACCTTAAGATCTACCTGATTATTGGCCGAATCTGTAATCTGCTTAGCCAAACCATTACCTGTATGCATCTGCCTGATTCTCAAAATCAGCTTCTTTAATTTCATAGCCTTGCGCTTTATCCTTTGACGAAGCTTTTATAGCATCTGCATATACTACAGTTCCTACATCTACTTTTGTTCCAGCTTTAACGTATGTTACATTTCCATCTTTATCCGCTGTATATACTGCTTTATCAAAAGTTACCTGTTTTGCAGTCAATAATTTTAAATCTGCAGCATTAGCACCATCTAATTTTTCACCTGCAACAATAGCAGCTGTTCTATCAGTAAAATAATCTGAATTCTTACTTAATACTGTTCCTTTTTTTACTTCTGTTCCAGTTGAATCATACAAAACTGTATCTGATGCAAACTTAACATCATTGTACTCATATGTAGTTTTCTTTATCTACAGTATTATCACCTTCAACAGATATGTCTCATTGAACTTGGTTGTTTCAGATACACGGTCAACTTCTGTTACCAGATTGTCAACTTCATTCTGAATATCCTGACGGTCAGACTCTGATAATGTACCGTTAAGCCTGAACTGATAACTCATTCATTCTCTGCAGCATATCCTGTACTCCTGAAGTGCACCTTCAGCAGTCTGTACAGCGCTGATACCATCTTCAGCATTTGTAGATGCCTGTGTTAAACCACGGATCTGCTTTCTCATCTTTCAGAAATAGATAATCCTGCTGCATCATCTGCTGCACGGTTAATCTTATAACCGGAAGAAAGCTTCTCTGTAGACTTGGATAATGTACCCTGTGTGATGCCTAACATTCTGTTAGAATTCATTGCTGTTAAATTGTGTTGTACTACCATATCATTTTACCTCCATGTGTTAACCGAGGTCTTGGGAGAATCCCCCGACTCCGGTTTGCTGTCGCGATAAAAATCCGTTTTACCGCCTTTTCTTTGTTCCCTTATTCAGTTGTCAGGAACTTTGGTGAGTATCCAAACTTCCTATTTATAATATCCGAAGACTCACTATCAACAGTCTGCGCGCGCTCACTCCCATTGCGTCAGCCTCCGGTTATTACCCTTGTTATTCCAGATTTTTTGTTCTGGATTCCCTTTTCTCAATCGCACGTCCTCTGGCGATATTGATCTCCTTAGGGGCATCGATCATGATGTGTGCCTGATTCTTCACTCCACCAAGGAATGTGATCTTCACATCTTTGCCCACCATGATATATTCATTCTTCTGTACGGATAATCTAAGCAATACTGCTCCTCCTTCCTGACTGTTCGATAAGCTCCCTTATCGGTTTCCTTGTTCTTTCGAAATGCGCCAGCCAGAGCCGACTGTGGACCATTCACCGTTCCTGCCCTGAAAAGCCATCGTTTCCGTGCCTCCCTGCGTTCGGAGCACATGCAACTTTTTCTATAAATTGTTGCATCCTGCTATTACGTAATCTATTATCAGAATAAGACTGTATTTAATTACTAAATACAAAAATAGGAAAAGCTGAAGGAGCGGCTGTCTGCATATCGATGCAGATACCCACAAGGAGGAGTATATGAGTACGACACAACCAATCAGAGATAAGGAATCTCTACAGAAATTTAAGAATTTTTATAAGACGCAGAAGCCCAACCCACGCAATTATGCAATTATTGTGCTTGGATTGAACACTGCACTGAGAATCAGCGATATTCTGAGCCTGACCAGTGAAATGGTCTATGACCATAACAAGGTTCGTGAACATATCGTTGTAAAAGAACAAAAGACAGGAAAAATCAATCGAATCCTGCTTAACCGCGAAGTCCGTAAGGCCTTGAATCTTTACCGTCATTTTCTAGTAAAATCTGCTGCCTATAAAACAGGAAATCCCTATCTTTTTCCAAGTCCATATGTCAGCCAGCGTCCTCTGTCACGCTATCAGGTATATCGTATGATACGAAACGCTGCTGAATCTGTAGAAATACAGGAAAAGGTCAGCTGCCATTCCCTGCGCAAGACCTTTGGCTACCGTGCATGGAAACAAGGGGCTGACCCTATTGTAATTATGCTCATCTATAACCATTCTTCCTTTGACATTACCAAACGATATCTGTGTATTGAACAGGATGACAAAGATAAAATATATCGAAGTATCTTGATTTGAATAAGCACGAAATCGCTGTTTCATGATTCTGAATAATTATAAAATATTACAATAATAACTTCTGCGGCATTGCATATGGCGGAGTTTTTGTAGTACAACGAAATAAGACAGAATATGTCATTTTTTGAAAAAATTTGAAATGCGCACTAAAGTTTCTGTTAGATGTGACGATATATATAGTGTAGTTTAAAGCAAAAGGGATGCAACAATTTATAGAAAATGTTGCATCCCTTTTATGATGTCCGAACTATCTCATCATATACATGGCAAGCGTCCGATTATATTTACTTTCTTTCTTTTAAAATCTCTTCGGTCAATTCTTTTCTGTTTGTCTTGAAATGGAAATATGGGCGCTCGGTCAACAGACGAATCTCTACAGGATACTCAAAAGGCTCTAATGTCTCCAGAATACCGTCTTTTACCTCATCAAGGCTCTTACCCTCTTCCAGAATGACGAACAGATACGGTACGGAATATCCCTCATGTTCCGCATCTGGAACAAAGCAGAAGAAGCCGTCTTTTACGCCGGGAGCTTCTACCATACGGCTCTCCATGCGCATCATATACAGTGTTCCACCACCATAACGCTTCACATCACCTCTGCCCAGAATATATACGATACCATTCTCACTGATATATCCCATATCTCCTGTATGCAGCCATCTCTCACCATCCGGATGCATTACCAACGTTCTTTCTGTAAGTTTACCGGCGGAAAAGCCGCCATAGTGCAGCATTTTGGCAGGTCCGTTCATACATACTTCGCCGATTTCTCCATAAGACTTCTCTTCCAATGTCTCAGGATCAAATACTGCCAGAACAGTTGCAGGCATTGGCATACCTACACAGCCATCCGTTAATGGGAACAGCGGATTGGGCAATGTAAAGTTGGAGCAGCCCTCACTTTGTCCATAACCGGCACTTAATGCAGCCATACAATTATGCTTATGGAAAAATGCTTCTACTTCCCTGCTCTTTCGTTCATTCATGGGCTCTGCACCTGTTCCTATGCTTCTAAGATGTGACATATCATAGTCATCAGGAATTCTGGTGCTCTTCATCAGAATTTCGCAAAACATTGGAATCAAAGCCCAGAAGTTAGGCTTATATTTCATAAACTGCACATCAATGTCTTCCAATGGGCAGAATGGATCTAATATCACACAAAGTCCTGTAGAAAGCGGGAATACGGTCATGGATACTGTCGCTGCGATCAGGGCAGGTGTTAATATCGGCAGCCACCACTTCTCCTGCTTTTGGGATGGTGGAACGAAAATAGACATCTGATAGGCAATTGCCACAATATTGGAGGACGAATGGATAACCAGCTTGGATACCCTGTAGAACCACTGGTATAAGCGCAAAATACCGGTCTGTCCGGGTCTTCACCTGCCCTGTACTCCCCTGTATATGCCTTGCCAAGTTCCAGAAATTCCGGCATTATTCCACGCTCTTGAGAGCCTCTACCGGGTCAATGCGGTTAAGGTCCTGTCTGTCAGACAATCTACCAGTAATGCAAAGCCAAAAGACAAAACAGCCGCATATACATAACTGACCGGTCTGATCGTAACTGCAAAATAAATGGATGGCAGATTCAATACACGGGTCAGGGCACTTCCAAGTACACTGCCCAGTGGAAGTCCAAGCAGAATGCCTATCCCTGTCAAAATCAGCGTCTCTTTATTGACGTATAAATGTACTTCCGCATCATAGAATCCAAGCACCTTAATCGTTGCCAGCTCTCTCTCCCTCTCGGATATGTTGGTAGTTGCCAGGGTAAACAGCACCACCAGAGCCAGCCCGGCAGCCATAATAATGATAATATAGACCACCACATTAATGATCAGAACAGATACGGAGAAGTTATCCTTCATCTCTGCAACACTCATGGTTGACTGTACGCCGTCTATTTCTTCCAGCTCATCGGCAAAAGCCGCCTGATCCCGGCAATCCTCACTGATATGCATCAATACACCATTGGGTACATATTCCCCAAAGATATCCTCATAGGCAGTCTGTGTGATATACACTGTATTTCCCATATAGTTGCGTACTGTACCAACGACCTCCACATCCTCCTGCACCAGCTTGAGATTCTGCAATTGTACAACATCACCCTCATCAAAGTGCAGCACATTAGCCGCATTCTGCGTAATCGTAATGCCTTTTGAAGCAAGAGAGGCCTTTTCCCCCTGTGGGTCTTCCAGACAGATATAGTCCGTATACTCTGTTTCATCCGGGATGACATACATCGGTATGGACAGCTCTTCCCCCTGATTCTTTACCTTCACAGTCTCTATTCTAAGCGAGATATAATCTGACACTTGTGTCATTTCTTCGATTTTATTTAAAAAATCATCATAAGCAGAATCTGTTGTAGCTGCCAGCATATCGTAACGATATACATGACCATACTGATTCTCACATAATGCAGTAACTGAATCCTTGATTACAAAGCCACACAGCACAAGTGCCGTACAGCCCATAATCCCGCCGATTGTCATAAGCATACGTTTCTTATAGCGGAACAGATTTCTGGCTGTTACTTTATTCAGAAAAGACAATCTGCCCCAGACAAGCTTCCATCTCTCCAGAAAGATTCTTGCCCCCGACTTTGGTGCCTTTGGCCGCATCAGGGAAGCCGGTGTATGCTTGAGCTCTGCTTCACAGGATATCCAGGTTGCTCCTATAATGCCTGCTGCAAACAGTGCGATTCCACCTAATCCATACAGCATGTCAAATTCATACAGATACCAGGGCAGCTGATACATGATTCCAAATATTCTAAAGATAATAGCAGGCAATACTACAAATCCACATATATCCCCCAGAATACCTCCAAGTATACAGGCTATTGCCGCATATAACAGGTACTTTCTTCGAATCTCCCTGTCTGTAAAGCCCAGTGCCTTATAGGTTCCAATCAGTCCCCGCTCTTCCTCTACCATTCTGGTAATCGTAGTCAGACTGATCAGGATAGCTACGGTCAGGAACAGAATCGGGAAAGCTGTTCCCACTGCTTCAATACAATCTGCATCACTTTGCACATTCATATATCCACTCAGTGCACTCCTGTCCTGAATGTACCACTGTGGCATCTCTATTGCTTCTATATCTGCTCTTGCATCATCAAACCGCTGCCTCGCCCTTGCCATTTCTTCAGCAAGCTTCTGTTCATTCTCCTGTAACTCCTTCTGCGCCTCATCCAATGTGCTTTGCTGCACTGCCAACTCTTCAGATGGTAGAAAAGCTGCGGCTGCTTCAAGCTGCTGTCTACTTTCAGACAGTTTCACTTTTGCCTCATTTATGTCCTGCTGTGCTTTATCGAACTCTGCATCAGCTTCAGCCTCCGCATCTTCCAGCTCCCTACCGGCATCGCCTGTCAGCTTGTCATAACGTGCCTGCTGTCTTTTATCTTTTACTCCGGTATCAATGGCTGTAATCTGCTCCTCTATTAATCCTTCATATGCATCTGAATAGCAAAGTTCATCCTTTGCATTCTTCACAGTCAGATAAATCGTTGTATAAACATCACTCTCCACTGCCTCCGGCATCACATAAAACGTGTATTCAGCCGCTGTTGTGGAACGAAAGGACATGACACCCTCATGGCTGTCCACATCCATGGGATCTACAATGCAGCCTGTAATCTTATATTCTGTCTGAAGGAAATTCGTCTCCTCGTCTTCCCCCGGTTCTTCATTTATGACAAGTGTGTCACCTATTTTCTTTCCAGACTGGGTAAGGTAATTCTCGGTGACAGCAATTTCATCCACCTTTTCAGGCAGGCATCCCTCAATGATATATGGCAGGTTGAGATTACCGGAACTAAGCGTTTTGATCTGTGCTGTCTTATTCTGATGAACCTGCGAGTCCTGTCCATCTGTATTCTCCAGCATTACCTGCACAACCTCACTATAGGCACCTTCTGCCTGCGCAATCCCCTTCATGGATTGTAATGCTTCCACATCCTCTGCGGTCAGTCCCATGGTCGATACAATACTGATATCATATAAATTCTGACCATCATAAAATGCATCCGCTGTATGTCTCAGGTCTGAACACGCCGCCCTAAGCCCACTCAGCATCGTAACACCAAGTGCCGTAATCAGCAGCAATGAACCGAACCTCTTCTTCTCTCTTCTGACCGTCCGCCAGATATCCTTACTGTATGCTTTATTCACTCATATGTTTCCCTTACCATTCAATTTCAGAGATTGGTGTTGGATGTTCATTGGTTGTCATCTTGTGTTACTTTGCCACTCTTGGAAGCGTATATCAGCCTGTTCATGCCGATGCCAGGCTGAATTGTGTGATAATGAAGCAACTGTAATATTGTCTTTTCTGCAGAGTGTCCTGTAAAAGCTGCAATATCTGCTTACCCGTATTGTAGTCAAGTGCCCCTGTCGGTTCATCACAACAGCAGCTTGGGATTTTTCAAAGTGCACGGGCAATAGACACTCTCTGCTGCTCTCCACCGGAAAGCTGCGCCGGGAAATTATTCTTTCTCGCTCCCAGTCCCACCTTTTCCAAAGTCTGTGCCGCATCCAGTGAATCCCTGCATACCTGTGCCGCCAGCTCAACATTCTCCAAAGCAGTCAGATTCGGCACTAAATTATAGAACTGAAAAACAAATCCGATATCATTACGCCGATACCCTACCAGTTGTTTTTATTATATTGTGTAATATCATTTCCATCCACAATGATCTGACCTGCACTGGCAGTATCCATTCCCCAAGAATATTAGGGCTGTCGTCTCTCCCAGCTCCCGATGAGCCAAGGATCACCGCCAGCTCGCCCTTCTCTACATAAAAGCTTGCATCATCCAACGCTTTAATAGATGCCTCTCCACTTCCATACTCTTTTACAATATGATTAAATTCTATATATGGCATATATTTGTACCCTCGTCTTTCTGTTCACTCATACATCATTTTCATACACTTTCTATATACATCTTATTTCATCCTGAAATATTGTCAAATTAAATTTTTGTTTTCCCAATCCCCTCTCTCCCCTACCTACTGGATTTTTCCCCTTTTATTTCGTATAATGAAATCATAGATTAGCGCATAATCTATATAGCAGCAAATGATACAAATTATATCTTTATAATCACCGCGAAACGCCCGTTTACGGATACAGAATTGTATGCACTGCTATGCTGCTTTCACAAATGCATAAGCAGGCACTTCGTTCCTCTCCGCAACCCTTGCTCTGCCCTCTAATTTCTACCCAATTTGAACAGGAGGATTACACATGGGATTTTTAACAGGAAAAACAGCCATTATCACAGGTGCAGGACGCGTCGTATTAAGTGACGGACGCTGCGGTTCTATTGGATATGGAATCGCCACCGCCTATGCCAAAGAATAAGGCTAACCCTGGCCATTACAGGTAGAAATGTTACAAACCAGCTGCCAAAGAAGAAGAACTGGAGAAGAACTACTCCATTAAAGTACTGGCAGTACAGGCAGACGTCAATGCAGGCGCTGATAACGAAGCCGTAGTAAATCATGTAATAGAAGAGACCATCAAAGAATTTGGACGCATCGACGTCCTCATTAATAATGCCCAGGCATCCGCTTCCGGAGTTCCTCTGGCAGAGCATACGACAGAACAGTTCAATCTTGCCCTTTATTCAGGACTCTATGCTGCTTTCTACTATATGAAAGCCTGCTACCCGCATCTGGCTAAGACCAAAGGCAGCGTCATCAATTTTGCCTCCGGCAAGCCGGATTGCGTTCGGTAATCCTGGTCATGCGCCCACGCCGCTGCCAAAGAAGGCATCCGCGTCTGACCAGAGTTGCAGCTACAGAATGGGCAAAAGACGGCATTAACGTCAATATCATCTGCCCTCTGGCATGGACTGCACAGCTTGAACAGTTCCAGAAAGCCTATCCTGATGCTTTTGAGAAAAATGTGCATACTCCACCCGCAGGACATTTCGGTGATGCCGAACTTGAGATTGGCAGAGTATGCGTACAACTGGCATCTCCTGACTTCAAGTATATGACTGGTGAGACACTTACCCTGGAAGGTGGTCTTGGTCAGCGTCCCTAGTACATCGTTCTGCAAATAACTAATTATGGTAAGAAATCATGCAAACTTCTTGAATTTGCAATCATGCGTGTTATAATAAATTGGAACTGTTCAGCGCTATGCGAATGTGCTTCTGGATAGTTCCAATTTTGTTTGAATACACTCGTAATGAGAGGAGAAATATATATGGATAACTTAATGATTCCCAAGAATTATCATTCTGCGTTGAATCTGCATGATACCCAGATTGCCATTAAGACCGTAAAGGATTTCTTCCAGAATCTTCTGGCTGAACGTCTGAATCTGACCCGTGTATCTGCCCCTTTATTTGTAGATCCCACCTCAGGTCTGAATGATAACCTGAACGGTGTGGAGCGCCCTGTTACCTTTGATATTAAGGAACAGAACGGCAGAGAAGCAGAAGTCGTACAGTCTCTTGCCAAATGGAAAAGATACGCGCTCAAGAAATACGGCTTTGGATATGGCGAAGGTATTTACACCGATATGAATGCCATCCGTCGTGATGAAGTAGCAGACAATACACATTCCATCTTTGTGGACCAGTGGGATTGGGAGCGTGTCATCACAAAGGATGAACGTAATCTTAATATTTTGAAGGAAACTGTAAAGACTGTATACAAGTGCCTTCGTAAGACAGAGAAATTCATGGCAATTCAGTATGATTATATCGAAGAGATCCTTCCTCATGATATTTTCTTTGTAACAACCCAGGAATTGGCTGAGATCTTCCCTGACTACACACCTAAGGAAAGGGAATTCTATATTGCAAAGGCAAAAGGCGCTGTCTGCATCATGCAGATCGGTGATGCTATGGAGAATGGAGAACCTCACGACGGTCGTGCACCGGACTATGATGACTGGTCTTTGAACGCAGATATCGTAGTATATTATCCGGTTCTGGATATCGCTCTGGAATTATCCTCCATGGGTATCCGTGTTGACAAGGATGCATTGTTATCCCAGTTAAAGAAAGCAGGCTGTGAAGAGAGAGCTTCTCTTCCTTATCAGCAGGCTGTTATCAATGAAGAACTTCCTTTCACCATCGGCGGTGGTATCGGTCAGTCACGTATCTGTATGTTCTTCTTGAGAAAAGCACATATCGGCGAAGTACAGTGTTCTCTGTGGCCTGATGAAATGGCAGCTGAATGTGAGAAACATGGAATCCAGTTATTATAGGAGTAGATATACATGGTTAAGCATATTATATTATGGCAGTTAAAAGATGAGTTGACCGCTGAACAAAAGGCAGAGGTCAAGGCCGGCATCAAAGCCGGTCTGGAAGGATTAAAAGGCAAAATCGAGGGATTAACTGATGTTCATGTCAATATTGACTGCCTTCCCTCTTCCAATGCAGATGTGATGCTGGATACAACTTTTACAGATGCAGAAGCATTGAAGAATTATGCAGTACACCCGGAACATGTAAAGGTTGCTGACGGTAAAGTCAGACCCTATACCAAGGTTCGTGTCTGCATGGATTATGAAATCTAGTATAACAAAAGGAAGCTCTCCAAATGGAAAGCTTCCTTTTTGATTGCCCTTATTAATCAACTTTCAATATCAGGTTCAGTACTCTCTTAGCACAGGTTTCAAGCTCTGCTCTTGTGATGATCCCCTTATGTAAGGCTTCCATCAATCTCTCCGGGAATCCGGTTGCCATCTTGATATCATTGCCTGCTGCCACTTCCTTATAATGTTCCCCGTTGGTCCACCAGTCAGTCGTAACAGCACCTTCAAATCCCCATTCACCACGAAGTACATCTGTCAGTAATTCATGATTCTCTGAGGTTCTTCTGCCATTTACAATATTATAAGAAGACATGATAGCCCATGGATTTGCTTCTTTTACAATGATTTCAAAGGCTTTCAGATAAATCTCACGAATCGCTCTCTCTGATGCTCTGGAATCACTGTTCTTACGGTTCGTTTCTTTATTATTCAATGCAAAATGCTTCACTGTTGCACCAACATGATTACTCTGAATACCCTTGACCATGGCAGATGCCATTTTACCCGTCAGATAAGGATCTTCTGAATAATACTCAAAATTACGTCCGCACAGAGGACTTCTATGGATATTTACAGCCGGTGTCAGCCATACTGCAATATTATTCTCTTTTACTTCTGCACCACCTGCAGCACCTACCTTCTGTGCCACTTCCGGATTCCAGGTGCAGGCGATCAGGGTAGAGCAGGGCCATGCTGTTGTGCATACACCACATTCAGGATTGATACGAAGTCCTGCAGGTCCATCCGCAGTCATAATATTGGGTACGCCATAATCAGGAAGATTACCAAAGCCGAAGGTATTGGCAACACCGGTATTAGGCTGTCCACCTAATAATTCTGTTAACTGCTCATCAGACAGCTGTGCCATGAACTCCTCTAATGTAATCTTACCCTCTGCAACTTCTATCAGAAAATGATGCTGCTTATCCGGTGTCTTATCTCCCCATAAGCGCCATCTTGCCCGTCCTTCTGTCTTTGGCGCAAAGGCTTCCATTTCCTCTGTCGTCATCTTCTCCAGCTCATTGGCATCTGTATCTACCGGTTCTGTTGTTTCCAGTTCTTCATAAGTACCGTCTGCCAGCATACGTTTTGTCAAAGATGTGGGTGCCAGACGAGAAGTAAGCTGCTGTGTCACGATGTCTTTTGCTGCTGTATACACGGTTGCATTCTCCACTGCATCTCTCACAGATGTACCAATGTAGAATCTGTATTCTCCCTGTTCCAGTACATACGCAGACTTGCAGACCTTACCACAATCATCATAGGATGCCATATCTGCAATCTTCCAGCACAGTGTCATAAGCTGTGTCTCTCCAGGCTGTAACAATCTGGTCTTGGCAAAAGCACACAGTACTCTGGCTGCCTTACCAAGCTTGCCCTGTGGTGCACCATAATATGCCTGTACGACTTCCTTACCAGCCATAGCTCCTGTATTCGTCACAGATACCATGCACCGGATCTGATCCCCTTCTATGCTGATCTGGCTCTCGCCCAATGTGAACTGTGTGTAGGATAAACCAAAGCCAAACGGATAATTGACCTTCTCCTTTGCTCCCGGTATCGTCTCGAAATAGCGGTATCCAACATAAATATCATCTGTATATTCTACATACTTCTCTGACTCATGGAAATTATAAGTAGACGGATAGTCATTTAATTCTCTGGCAAAGGTATCAGAAAGCTTACCACTGGGATTGCCCTCTCCTGCAAGTAACTCTGCTGTAGCAAGACCACCTTCCATACCGCCCTGCCATGCCATTAACACACTCTGTATCTGTGCATCATCATGGAACCATGAAGTATCTACCATACCGCCTACATTCATAACAACAATGACCCTGGCAAAATTCTGCTTTACCGTATTCACCATTTCCTGCTCTGCATGAGTCAGATAAAAGTCACCATCTTCAAAAATCTCCGCGCTGCGGCGTGCCATTTCTTCCTCGCTTGCCCAGATATTCTTATTCTCTGTCTCTACGATACTCTTTCTGTCCCAGCCTTCACCTGAGAATCGGCAGATAGAAATGACAGCTGTGTCAGTATATGCTTTTGCTTTCTGTAACAGCTCCTGTGGAACCTGTGGTTCTATGGTCATGCCCGGTACTCTGCCTGCCTTGTACTGTTCCTTCACATTCTCACGATAGAAGTCAGCCAGTTCTTCATATACACTGATCTTTCCCTTTAAAGCTTTGATCCCTTCATAGAGATTTCTGGTATAGGCAACTGTAACATCACCGCTGCCGCCGCCACCTTTTACATAATCAAAGGTTGCCTTGCCAAAGAGTGCAACTTTAGCTCCTGTCTGTAATGGCAGTACATGCTGCTCGTTTTTTAACAATACCATGCCTTCCTTGGCAGCGTCCTTTGACAAAGTGATATGTTCCTTGTCTGCTGTGACTCTTGCGCCATTTTCTCCCAAGCCTACTCCCGGCTGGTAATTGACTCTCGCCCATTTACGATTCATTCCTGATTCCTCCTTTTTGTTCTCCCCTGTCGTATATCTTTAGTGTATCATGAAATACACCAATTTCAACTCCCCATTTGGGGATTCTGCGGCAAAATAATTGTAAATCTCGTACCCAGTCCCTCTCTGCTTACAATCTGGGCATAACCATGGTGTTTCTCAATAATCCACCTGGCAATAGACAGTCCAAGCCCCGTTCCTCCAGTCTTACTGTTGCGTACCGCATCTGCACGGTAGAATCTGTCAAGCTGCATGCTCCACATCCTTTGTGCCATGCCAATTATCCTGTATCTCATAGAAAGGCATTGGTTACTTTATCATCAGTAAGCAGCCCCCACACGAATTACTACTATGTCTCTCCTGTGGGTATATTTTGCCGCATTGTCAATCAGGAATTCTGGCAGACTGCTTCAACATGTCTGTATCAGCCCATGTAGCCATTGCCTTTTCCTCATAACGGTAGTGATGTTTCTCATCAATCATGACAGATTCTCATAGACTTCTCTCTCATGATATCGTTAAGACTGCATGACTTCATATCCAGTAGTCTGACGGTTGGAGTCTCCCCTTGCCAGGAATAGAAGCTGTTCCACGAGCTTCTGCATATGCTCTGACTCATTCTTAATTGCTTCAATGGACTCTGTCAGTATTGCCTGATCGTCCTTTCCCCACCGGTCCAGCATATTGACATATCCCTGAATAACTGCGATTGGTGTACGCAGCTCATGGGAAGCATCTGATACAAACTGTACCTGCTGCTTGTAAGAAGCACGCATACGTTCCAACAGATCATTCAGTGCATTCTCAATACCAGCCAGATCTTTGTCATGCATCTGGATCTTTGCATCTTCCCTTTCTACTTTAAGGCTGCTGATGGCATCCTCCAGATCATGATATTTGCTCTCATCAAAGGCAGATTCATCAAAAGACATTTCACTCAGTTCCTGTGCCTTCGCTGCAAGCTCATTTAAAGGGCGAAGCTCTCTACGTACAGAATACGTACCTCGCATCAGTTTCTTGATAATCTCCACCAGTTCCCAGACCAGGACGACGCATCCACCTATCATGAACCGTATCAGCCATGGACCTATCTCTACCAGATAATAGACGTTGCTTCCTTTATGTCCTACCTGATAGACCATATCCCAGACAGAAGTCTCTATCATAAGCTTTCTTGCATATGTAATATCGAATCGTCCTGCCAGCTGTACATCCAGTCCATAGATCATCACCGCTGCCAGCACAATGCAGACCAGTATATCCACCCACAGATATGCTAACAGCATAGAGCCTACATTCTGCAGATTGATCTTCCTTGCTATGGATGTTACTCTCTTCTCTTCTTTCCTCTCATTCATGGATATCCTCACTCATCATCTCTGATTACATATCCTACACCACGCACTGTCTGTATCCATTTCACCTGATACACATCATCCAGCTTACTGCGCAGATACCGCACATATACGTCTATAATATTTGTCTCTCCCAGATAATCATATCCACATACCTTCTCCAGCAGTGTTTCTCTGGAAATGACGATATTCTTATTCTCCAACAATACACGAAGCAGCTCGAACTCCCTGTGAGTAAGTTCAATTCTGTCCTCTCCATAGGTAACTTCGTATCGCTGTACATCCATATTCAGTCCCTTACATGTCAACTGGCTTCCTTTTTGTATGACTCCTGTATTCTTCCTCTTCTTCAGTGCCAGGCGGATTCTCGCCAACAGTTCTTCTATGGCAAAAGGCTTGGTCATATAGTCGTCTGCACCACCATCCAGACCTGCCACCTTATCCATGACAGTATCTCTTGCAGTTAACATAATGACAGGCATGTCAGAATTTTTACGAAGTCTGCGCAGCACTTCAAAACCATTTAATTCAGGAAGCATGACATCCAGTACCATCAGTGCATACTGTCCTGTCAATGCCTTATCCAGTCCCTCCCTGCCATTGGATGCCTTATCTGCTTCATAGCCCTCATGCCGAAGCTCCAGCTCCAGGAATCTGGCAATCTTTTCTTCATCCTCTACAATCAAAATCCTGTTGTTATCCATATATGAACCAAACCTTTCATTATGCAAAGAAGGCGCAGTCCCTGCGCCTTTTGCCCTTTTATTTACTTCTCGTCCTTAGATACTGCCTGACTGAATCCGTTCTTAATATTCTCAGCTGTTTCCGCTGCTGAATCCATTGCCTTATTAATATCCAGATCTACTGCATGCATGTCCGGTCCCTGAAAATGATATCGCATATTCAGGAATAATCCAATGATAAGCAATGGGAGTACTACCCAGAATGCGAAGAGCAGAAGCAATACCAATACAGTGATTGGGATTCTGAATATTTCCTTGTCGTCTTTCTCTACACAGAAGCTGTTGGAATTGCCCATGTCCAGAATATGACTGCACCATTTGGCGAACCGATGCATGGAATCCTTGAAATTGCTCCTGCGTTCCTCTTTTCCATCATCTATAACTTCACCAACACATCTCTCTGTCTTCGTGGAATATTCTGCCCTTTGGGATTCCCTGGTCTTACCGTTCTTCTCCAGATAAATCATGGCATCCAGTATATCCCAGTTACTGTTCTCCAATGCTTCCTTGGCTTCCTCATACGTAACATTTGCATGTTCCCTTAATTTTTCAACCTTTTCAAAATTATCCATTTCTTTATCCTCTCTTTTTCTCTTTTTTCTTTGTTGTTGATGATGTTATCATATCCCAACTCTTTAAAAGAAAAATGCAAAAAAGATTAAAATCAGATTAATAATCACTGTAATAATATTAATTTATGGTGCAGACACTCAAAGCTTGCCTGTGTTACATCTCCCAGATATTCTCCGTCTGCGTGCAGCACCATAGGCTTACTCATGGTAATCTCCATTCTCAGCACATTCTCTACGTCGAAGCCTTTGACTTTCTCATGTCTGGCTGCTACGAGAAAAGGCAGACACAGGAAAGTGCGCCACTTGGGAATCCCGAAAGCACTGCACACAGACAATAGCCCGTCCGTATAAGCATGCATAGGAACCCCACCCCCCTCTGCTCTCAGGTTCATGACCGCAGTAAAGATTACTTTATTCTTATCTACTGTCTGCTCCTGTTGCTCTTTTCCATAATATGTATATGTGACCTGTGCCGTATCCATGGTAAAGAGTGTCTGCACTGTCAGTAACAGGTATGTGAGCTTGCCCAGATGAATCTTATTTAAAAACTTCTTTAATCCTGATTGTAATGCCTTTTTACACACAATCGCATCCAGTCCTGCGCCTGCACTGATTCCAAAGATTCTAGGGGTATCTGCTCCGGGCCAGCTTACCTGCCCCAGGTCAATTCTCTCTGGTGCTTTTCCTGTCTGCTGTTCCTGTTCTATGCAGGATAAGATATTCTCCAGGGCGGTCTGTGGATCTTTGGGCAATCCGATTCCCCGTCCAAAATCATTACCGGAGCCTGTGGGTATCACGCCCAGTCTCACCTTATCAAAATCCGTAATGCCGTTTAATACTTCATTTACTGTGCCATCACCGCCCAGAACGACCAGATAGATCACATCCTGTGGCAAGGCTGCAATATGTGCGGCAAGGCTGGTAGCATGTCCCTTATGCTTCGTCTCATACGCCTTGTATGCAATTCCTTTTTCTATCAGAAGCCCACGCACCAGCTTCCATACCTCTGCTGCCTTTCCGGTGCGTGCGCCCTCATTTACGATAAAATAAATCTCCTGACAATTCCTCATCTGTACCTCCCCATAGTCTTCGCTATGCTACAGCCTAATTCCACATAATCCCAATATCCAGTAAATCAGTCCCAATACCCAGCTTGTAAAGATTCCATACAGAATAACCGGCCCTGCAATGGTGAATATTTTACATCCAATACCAAATACCTGTCCTTCCGTCTTATACTCAATGGCAGACGCCACTACAGAATTGGCAAATCCGGTAATTGGCACCAGTGCACCTGCACCGCCCCATTTTACAAGACCTCCATAGAGATTAAATCCTGTAAGCACCGCACTGAGCAGAATCAACAGCATGGAGCACCAGCTTGCCGCCAGATCCTTATCCAGTCCGAACCGGTTCATTGCCATATTTACAATGAACTGTCCAATACAGCAGATCACACCACCCATAACAAATGCTTTTCCCATCTGCAACCACAGATTCGTCTTTGGTGAGATCTGTTCTACATAATCCTGAAATTCTTTTACCTTTTTATCCATGACTTATCCTCTTTATATTCGGTTTTAGTCATAGTTATCCCCTGTTTCTTATATATTATACACCTTTTGCGTCTTTTAGAGAACAATATAAGCCTCGTCCTACATAAGTGCCGTAAGCAGTTCTGCCACTGGAAAAGCCAGCCACACACCCACCATGCCAAAGCATATGGACATGACTACTGCACAGACGCTGATTGCTATAAACCCTCTCAAAATGGATGCGGCAAAAGCCCATCCAGCCTTCTCCGTTGCACTTAAAAATCCGGTTCCTACTATATTGATGCCTGCAAATAAAAATCCGATAAAATACAGCTTAATGCCCGGCACTGCATAAGATGCCAGCTGTGCATCCTGCTCTCCATTAAAGATTGCTACGATACCTTCTGCACCTGCCATAATTCCCAGAATGATCGCTGCTGCCATAATCAATGCCAGTATGATACCAAGACGTAATACCCTTGTAGTCGCTTTCTTATCGCCTTTTCCATAGAATTCACTGAGAATCGGCTGACATCCCTGGGAAATTCCATTGAATACAGATACTGCTACCAGTGCAGTATTGGCAACCACTGCGTAAGCTGCCACCCCGACATTACCAGCCAGTCCCAGAATCAGCGTGTTAAATACTGCTGTCGTCACACCGGAGGATATCTCTCCTACAAAAGCCGCTACGCCCAGCTGACAGGACAATACCAGCCTGCGGATAGATGGCTTCACCAGACAGAACCGTATCGTATTGTCTTTTGCCCCAAAATGCATACTACAGATCAGGATTCCTACCACCGGTGAGACTGCCGTAGCCAGTGCCGCACCTGCCATCCCCAGCTTCAGTGGGAACATCAGCACATAATCCATGACACGTTACAGGAACAGTACAGCCATTGCCAGTGAAGGCGCTCCATCATTTCTTACAAAGGCATTGAACACATAATTACACATGAAAAAAGGCGCAAACAGCATAAATATCCTGGTATAGATGGTTCCGACCTCAATAATCCTCTCATCTGCCCCAAGCAGTGCCATAATCCCGTCAGCCCATATACCGCCTGCCAGCATAAAGGGCAGACTGCATATACACGCCCAGAATAACGCATTGGTAAAATATGTATCTGCTTCTACATCTGCCTTTGCCCTCAATATCTTAAAACGTGTGGCAGAGCCTACGCCGATCATAGAACCGATGGCAAAGATCAGACTGTACAGCGGAAGGACCAGGTTCAGTGCCGTGATTCCATCTGCCCCCTGTGCCTTCGATATAAAGAAAGTATCTGCCAGAATATACAGGGATATTCCAATCATCCCCATAATATTCTGTGATACATATTTTGCAAACATTTTATTGACTCTCACATTTCCCTATTCCTATCTCTTCTCTCGTACTCTTTTCCTATTACTGGGCAGTTTCAAAGATTCTCATGCAGAAATATAACAACGAGCCTACTAACTTGCCCACTGCTATCGCCAGTACTACAATCCCAAGCCCATGGCGGAAGCCTATTCTTCTTGCTAATATGGGGATGGAATCCAGCATCTCTGCAATAGCAAGCGCAAGGCAGCCTACAAACATTCCTGAGAACACCCCAATAATCACCAGTGCCAGCACTGTCAGGCTCTGATATGCCCACATGGGCAGCTTCTGCATGTACTGCCCGATCTTATAAGGGAACTGAAATACACTGAACAGACAGCCTGCCACTGATCCTGCTATAATACATTCCTCATAGAACATCTCATGTCTGGCAGTATCTGTCCTTCCTGCAAATCTGGGAATAAGACCTACTACGAACAACACTGTAAACACACCGCCGGCAACCATAATACCGAAGCTGAAGCCAAATACAGCAAGGGGAATCTCTCTAATCCACGTCAACTTCCATTCCCTCCCGCTCTGCAGTCTCAACCAGTGTGGTATTCACATCTCTCTCATAATTGCGCATTTCTACTTCCAGTGGAGTGGGATCGACCGTAATGCGTCTTCCGCCCACATGATTATAGAATACTATAATTCCCAGGCACAGTCCAATGGAATATGCAATTTCCAGAGTGGTACACCCCTCTGATTCCCTCCCTGTCACAATCTCGTAGATTCTCATGAATACATTGGAGATACCAATGTCATTATGATACGCCATAATGGTAAAAGCCGTTCCAAAGAAGCTCACTGCTGCCACCAGAATAATTTTCCATACCACCAGAGGTCCTTTGTATTTCTTCTCCGGTATTTTCTCCATTACAATAGCACTCTCACCAATGCTCTCCACTGTAATTCCAGGTGACATCGGGCCAGTTTTCAACACCATCATACTGATAACATTTCCAGCCCCTCCCTTCATGGAACTTATGAATCCTCATGGCATTGGCTTTTGCACGGATGGCACTGTCCTCACAATAAATGCTGGCAGCATCTCCCAGAAGCACTTCATCCTCCTGTGCTTCTACATTTCGCCTTGCCTGAATATATAATGTCACATTACCCATGGCTACTACCTGCTTTCTCTTTCTTTTCCACAGGATAGTATCTCCATTTGCAGTTTTCCTATTCGTCAGATACTGCTTTCATTACCGTAATCTGTCCATCCTCTATTCCATGCATATGTCTGCTATCCTGTCTGAATCGCTCCAGATACTCCCACACTTCCTGCGTGATTCTCTCTCCTGCATACAGAATGGGAATTCCCGGCGGATATGGTGCTACCATCTCACCTGCAATCCTTCCTACCGCCTGTTCCCAGGGGATTCTCTGCGTCTGCGCAAAATACGCCTGTCTTGGTGTCATTACCTGTTGTGGCTGACATGGAATCTCCTGATTGTGTGTCTCTTTCCAGTTTCTATTTATGACACATGTGTCACTTAATAATCTCTGACTGATACTGCGGCATGCACTGATAAGGCGGTCTATCTCTTCTCTGGTATTGGCATACGTAACGATTGCCAGCACATTCTCATAGTCAGCCAGCTCCATATTGACTGTATATTTCTGGAAAAGGCATTCTTCCAGATCAAAGCCTGTCAATCCCAGCTTCTTTGCTGTAATCACAAGCCTGGTCGTATCAAGACCTGCAATTCCAGCCTGTCCTGCCACTTCAGTTCCCATGCATGCAAAGCCTGCAATCCTATTGATCTGCTCTCTGGCATAAGACGCCAGAGCAAGGGCCTGCTGCATCATTTCCCTGCCATGCATGGCAAGCTCATATCTTGCACAATCCAGAGAGGTCATAAGCAGATAGTTAGGGCTGGTACTCTGTACAATATGCAGTGCACTTGTCACCCTGTCCATATCGACCAGGGCTTGTCATGCAGTAATGGTTTGCTTTGGTGCTCGTAATGCCCTGCTTACTCCCATACTCACACATTCCAGCCTGTCTGATAGCCCCTGTGGTAATGTTTGGAAATACATGAATTTCCATGTGCTGCCTCATCTACCAGCAGCATTGCACCATGCTCATGACATACCTGGGCAATCGCCTTCAGGTCTGAAGTGATCCCATAATAGCTGGGACTTACCATGAACAAAGCCCTGCATCCCGGATGCTCCTTGAAACAACACTCCACATCCTCCGGGGTAATGCCACCCTGTATGCCCCATTCGCCTAATACCTTTGGGGACACATACACTGGTCTGGCTCCCGACAGAATCAATCCCATCATGGCTGACTTATGGGCATTTCTGGCAATCATGATTTCCTGCCCTTCCAATGCTCCCGCCAGAATCATTGCCTCATTCCCACAGGTGGAACCATTCACCAGAAAGAAACTGCGGTCAGTATGGTACAATTCCCCAAGCAGCTGCTGTGCTTCCCTGATTGCACCCTCAGCCTGATGCAGATCATCTGTATAAGGTGTCTCCGTCACATCATAGGCGAAGATCTCTTCACCTACCTTATCAGTCCATCGGCTGCTGATTCCCTTCTGTAATCTATGTCCCGGTATCCTAAAATACGCCGGCTTCGTATGAATAAACTCTCCTATTGCATCCAACAGGGGAGTCTTATTTTGATCCATCATTTATTTACTCCTGTTTCTTTTTTCTGTTTCTTTTTTCTGTCCTGTTTTTCCTATCTTATCATGCCTCCATATTGTTTGCAATGTACGTACCCCATTGAAAAAGACATCATGGCATGCTAAAATAGCCTTGTTAAGATTTAAACAAACAAGGAGAATTTATCATATGTCATATATATACGAAACCCATTTACACTCATGTGTTGCCAGCGCCTGTGGATGCAGCGAGCCTGAAGAATATATTCCCTATTATAAGAAGCTTGGCTACAGCGGCATCTTTGTCACAGACCACTTCTTTAACGGCAATACCTGTATTCCTGATACCCTTCCCTGGGAGGAAAGGGTCAACCGTTACTGTCTCTCCTACGAAAGAGCCAAAGCAGAAGGAGATAAGCAGGACTTTTCCGTTTTCTTTGGATGGGAATGCCGCTTTGATGGTGATGAATTTCTGGTATACGGTCTGGACAAGGCATGGCTGCTTGCTCATCCTGAAATAATGACCTGGGATCACATTACCCATCTGGAACAGATTCACAAATACGGTGGTCTGGTAGTGCAGGCTCATCCTTTCCGAGAGAGAGATTATCTTTCCAGAGTGGATCTGCATCCCTTTCAGTGTGATGCCTTTGAAGTAGCCAATGCCGGCAATCCCTCCTATCAGGACAGACTGGCATACCGCTACGCAGTCAAGCATCATATTCCCATGACTGCAGGCTCTGATATTCATCTGGTAGCTCATACCGACAGTGGTAACCTCTACGGTGTTGCTTTTGATACTCCACTTCGTTCTGCCGTTGATTATGTCAACCGCATTAAAGAAGGCAAGAGCTATTCTCTTCATGTACCAGAGGATTTACTGACTCTGACACCTGATGCCCCTAACACCTTGCCTGTTTATCTTTTTGATGAACAGAATCAGGAACACTTCATTCCTGATGTAGAAACAATTCTATAGACAGGAAACAGGTCATGGAAAAACTCCATGACCTGTATTTTTTATTCCTCTGTAGTTGTATTCTGTTCTGTGGTACTTTCTTCTGTATCTGTTGTGTCAGCTGTTTCTTCCGGATGAAGCTTTGCTTTGATGGCAGCAATCAGATTCTCAATGGAATCAGCCTGTATCGTTTCTGCCTTTTTCTCTTCTTCCTTCTTCTTGTCAGCTTTCTTTTCTTCTTCTTTCTTAGCCTGCTGTACCTTCTTGGCTTCCTCTGTACGTTTTTCGTTACGCTCAGCAAAATCCTGGAGCAGCTTCACTGCATAAGACACTTTACCATCTTTATCAATGGTAATTGTGAAGCTCTGGATCTTCTTCACATCGTCTCCCAGTTCTTCCTGCATCTTCTTGGAGCTCTCACCTGCTCCATCCAGAATGGATTCATATTTTTCTCTTACAGATTCATCTGCTGCCATCTGCTCAAGCGCTTCCGGGGAGATCAATACACTGTAATCCTTGGTGCATTTGCTTGCATAATAATCCTGTTCTTCATCGCTGGACCAGTTTGCAACTGAGATTTCCATATTGGAGTATTTCTCCTGCAGCTCTTTTAACAGATTCTTCGCTGCATCACTCAGCTGTACGCCTTCCTGGATTCCATTCTCATCAATTTCCTTATATTTGCTTGTCTGCTGCTGTCTTACCGTACATTTAGGTCTGTCATAGCCGGCTTTCTGCAGCTGTCCTGCTTCGCCATTGATCTCTACTGTATCACGGTCTGCATTGGTCTGCTTCTTATCTGTGGTCTTCTCCTTTGTGGAAGTTCCTTTATATTTCAGCTCATCTGCAACTGTATTTGTCTGCTGTGAGAATAAGCCTGTGTTTCCTAATAAAGTATTATAGTTGATTCCATTCATCTCTAAACCCAACCTTTCCATACATCATTACATGCTATTTCCGGCATCCATGCCTTCTTTCATTATATATCGGCGGATTTTTTCTAAAACTTTAGTCCTATTCCCTCTTAATTCATACATTCCCTCATCCGTATGAGAACCTTCTTCTCCAGTCTGCTTACCTGTACCTGACTCATTCCAAGACTTTGAGCAACCTGCACCTGCGTCTTATTTTCATAAAAACGCATGCGGATCAGCATCCTCTCTCTCTTATCCAGCTGGTTCATAAGCTGTTCCAGAAGCATCCGGTCCAGCACGCCTTCTCCCTCATCCTGCATGGTGCAGCCATGTCCTGCCTGCTGCCCTTCCTTGATCATGTCAAGCAGATACATTTCATTGCCATCAGACTGATATACCGTCCTGTAGATAGACTCCACTTCTCTTCCCGCATCCATTGCCAGTACCACATCTTCCATTGGTACTCCTGATGCCTGGGATAATTCCTTCAGTGTTACCTCCCTGCCCAGCCTGTTATAGAGTTCTTCTCTAGTGCGGTTGAGCTTCCATATATTCTCCTTGATTCCACGGCTTACCTTCACCATGCCGTCATCCCGCATAAATCGTCTTACTTCGCCTGCAATCATAGGCACTGCATATGTAGAAAAACACACGCCATATTCTGTATCAAACTTCTCAATTGCCTTGAGCAGACCGATTGCTCCCAGTTGAAACAAATCTTCTGTTTCATACCCTCTTCCTGTATATCTTTTTATCACATGGTGTATCAACCCTGCATTTTTCTCGAAAAGTGCTTCTCTTGCTTCCTTGTCTCCCTTCTGTGCCTGTAAGAAAAGCTCCTTCTCATCCATTCCCTACACCTGTGTACTTTTCCCACACGGTCGCCTGCATCGAACCGCCCTTTAAAAGCCTTCCATATGTACGCTCGTTCCTTCTCCGGGAGAGCTTGTAACCTGTACCCGATCCATGAATGCTTCCATGCAAAAGCAAATCCCATGCCACTTCGTTCACTGTCTGCTCTTGGTTGTAAACATGGGCATGGCTCTTTCCACATCCTCTATTCCCACACCTTTATCTGTTATCACAACTTCCAATATACCATTCTCCAGGGAAGCCTCCAATATAATCCTCCCTCCATGCTCTTCATAGCCATGTACGATTGCATTCGTTACTGCTCTGATACTGCAGTCTTCACATCCTGCACTTCCTCCAGAGTAGGGTCCAGCTGCGTCAGAAAAGCTGCTACCACCACTTTGCCAATCCCTCATTCTCCGATATTGCATCAAACTCCAAACGAATTTCCTTCTTCATCCTCTCAACCTCTTCTCCCTGTCAACTTTCTCATCACACACTCAATTATGCCAATACTTCAATAATAGACGACATACCAGATGCCTTCAGGATTCTCCTGATTCTTTCATCTGCATGAATTGCATATACCTTTCCCCCGAAGCAGGATATCTTACGATACCTGCCAATAATAATACCGATTCCTGAACTGTCCATGAATGTCGTATCTTCAAAGTCAAATACGATATTTCGTACTTTCTCATTCAACAGAAGCCTGTCTGCATTCTCCCTGATTCCTGCTGCTCCGTGATGATCTACCTCCTGTGGCATTTTAATACACAGATAATTGTCAATCACTGCAAATTGTTCCATACTCCTACCTCCCGGGCATTGCTCTCTTTTTTTCACTTTTCTCCATAAAAGGCGTACAAAAAGGACATGCACCCTCTATGCATGTCCTCTTACGTATCTTATGAATTTGTCTGTGGTCGATCAGCCTTCCAATTCCTTGATATAATTCTCAGATTTTCTGGCTTTCTCCGTGTTCGGGAATAATTCTATTACCTTCTTGTATGTCTCTACAGCCTTGTCTGTGTCTCCGCTTCTGTTATAGGACTGCGCCAGATTATACAGCGCCTCTCCATTGGTGGCATCATATTTGAATGCTTTCTCCAGATTCTCGATTGCAGTATCATATTCTTCTGTTCTGAAAGCTTCATAACCTGTATTGTAATAGCTCTTTGCCACAACCGGTCCCACTGCTTCCAGAATCGTCTGATAGAGCGTCTTAAAGCTCTCTGTTGCATCACTATCCAGATAATCCTGATCGATCAGTTCCAGTTCTTCTGCTATTGTCTGCTCATCTGCTGTCTTATTCATATACATCAGGGCAGCTTCGATCAGATCAGTATTGGCTTCTACAGCCACATTAACTCCCTGTGCTTCGTTGAGACTGCTGCTGAGGCTGTCCTTTTCCTTCGTCAGATCATTGATCTGTTGTGTCAGTTCATCTACCTGCACTGTCTTGGCATCCAGCTGTTCGCTGACAGACTTGAGCTGTTCATTCACCTGACTCTGTGCATGCTGTACTCTTGCCGGCACTACCAGATACCATGCGACTCCCACACCGATTACAACACCGATTATAATGTTAAGCAGTGTCTGGAAACCTACAATTTCCTTCTTTCCTACCGGCTGAATCACCGTGTCATTACCACTCTGATATACAATGGCTTCTTTCTTCTTCTTGACACGTTCCTCTTCTGAAGGCATCATGGATTCCACTTCTTTTATATAGCGAAGTGTCATTGTATTGTTCGCATCTATCTTAATGCACTTATCCAGCTCTTTCTTCGCCTTGTCCCAATCCTGATTGTTGATATACAACAAAGACAGCAGCTGGCGTGCCTGCAGGAATCTCGGATTCATGGACAACACTTTCTTTAACTGGATCACAGCCAGGTCCAGACTATCCTGCTGGCAGTAAAGTAATGCCTGGTTGTATTTCTTCACAGTCTGGTTAAAGGTCTCCAGCCTGCCCGGATTATTCTGAATCATATTAATATAATCATCAGCTATATTCTTATCTTCTTTGATATTTTTACTGATGACCCACTCACTGAGAGCAGCTACCACTTCGCCTCTCTCATAGTAAACAAGTCCCAGAAGATTTCTGGCTTCGATATTGTTTTTATTTAATTTCAAGCTCTCTCTAAGACTGGTAATCGCACCTGACAAGTCTCTGACTGATGCTTTATCCAGACCTTCATTATAGAAACGGTTGGAAGCAAACATAATCTTCTTATATAAAGTCACATCAGCTCCGCAGCCGGTACAAAAATTCTTCTCCGATAAACGGCATCCACAGTTATAGCATATCATTTTCTATCGTACCTCTACTCCTCTTCTTCCTTCGCTTCCTTTACCATTTTTACAAGTACATCTGCCATATCTGTTAAATCCTGATTATAAATTGCCTCTTCAGCATCCTCAACCTCTAAGCTGGGATGAAATTTTTTTAACTCTTCTTCAAAATTAATCATTGCAATATATCCTCCGCAAGCCCTGCAAGATACAGGGAACCTACTATATAAAGTGTTCCCACATCTTTCTTTGCCCTTCTACAGAAGTCATATGCATCCCTAAAATCCTCAAAGGCATGCACCGGCTTGTCTGTACGCTGTGCAAACTGCTGTGTAAGCTCTTCTATTCTAACTCCTCTGCTGCCGGGTATCTGTGTGATACAGAACTGGTCAATACAGTCTACTCCCGTCAGCATCTCTATCATACTGTCATATCTCTTATCATTAACGGCTGAAAAAAGTAAAATAACCGGGGATTGTTCATGCATCAGCATCACCGATTCAATAAAGGCTCTGATACCATCCTCGTTGTGGGCACCGTCTATGTAGACATTCGGTCTGATTTCTTCCATTCTTCCTGCCCATCGCATATTGTATATCCCTCTTATTATGGATTCCCGATTTATTTTTCCAAGTGCTCCCTTTTTCTTTAGAAGCTCTGCCCCACATACTGCCATTGCCCCATTCTCAGCCTGATATGCGGCTGTAGTATGCGCCTGCAATCCAATATAACCATAATACCGACTACACACTGAAAAATCAATGCATTTTTTTTGAATTCCATTAATTTTATATGCATTTTTCGACACTTTAAAGCACTCTGCGCCAACCTCTGCTGCCTTTTGCTCAAATACGACAGAAGTCTCCTTCCGCTTGTCGATATAGACAACGGGTACACCGGATTTTATGATACCCGCCTTCTCACCCGCAATTTTCTCCAGCGTATCTCCCAGATATGCCATGTGGTCCATGCCAATCTCCGTAATCATGGTCAGGGATGGATGCTCCACCACATTGGTCGTGTCCAGTCTTCCTCCCAGACCGGTCTCCAATACCGTAACTTCTACACCCACTTTGGTAAAAAGCCACAGCATCATGAAGAAAAGCCGTTCAAAATAAGTGGGCTGATAACTTTCCCTATGTTTATGATAACAGTCAATCTGTTCTGCCAGCCAGTTGAAAGCTTCCACGAATTCCTCTTCACTGACCATCTCTCCATCAATCCGAAACCGCTCTCTCGTAGTAACCAGATGGGGTGAGGTAAATAATCCCGTATGATATCCGCTTTCCCTGCAAATGGAATCCATATAAGCACATACAGAACCCTTGCCATTGGTTCCTGCAACATGAATGATGATGCCAAGCTGTGTCTCCTGCAAGCCGGTTCCTGACTCTGCCGATAGAAGATACTGATAGAATCCCCTTGTCTCTTCCAATGGATTCTTCGTTGTAAATCTGGGGACTTCATTCAGATATTGCTCTGCTTCCTTATAGTTATGTGCTCTGTACTCCATATTAATTACCATGCCTTTCCATATTTCTGCATGCTCTAAGCAGAAAGTCGCTTCACGAAATACCTTTCGCAAAACGACCCCCATTTTCATCCATTTATAAATTATTCTATACTACTACCACAGTTCCTGTAATAATACCATTCTGACATTGATATTCCATAAAGCTCGTATCCCTGTTAATCACCATATCATGATTATCAATGCTGATGACTACGCCATGATATATATTGCCTTCCACACGGATTTTCGCCTCTCTGGCTGCAAGAACCATGGATTCCATGGCATTTGCTTCTTTCTTGATCTCCATACAGCGTGTGTAGATCTCGTCCTTACGGCGTTTCAATTCTACCAGATGCTTCTGCAACGGTTCACTCAGCTCTCCACTCTGCTGTCTTACACGCATAATCTTAGCCATACTTGCCACTGTATCTTCCAGCTCCTGATTCACTTTACTGTACCGCTCATTTACATCAATACGCTGTTCCATTGTCTCCTGCTTCAGCCCTACATGAAGCCCTGTTCTAATTTCAGACATATTGCCTGCTGTAATACAACTGATTCCAAGCATGCCATGGACAGAACCGCCTGCAATCAGACCTTTCTTACCAGTAAGCGTTACTTTCTGGTCTGCACTAACCTGTGAATTCAATATGACATTAGCCTGTACATTACCCTTGGTCTTTACGGTTGTGTATTCCAGAAACTCTGTGAAAACATCCCCACCTGCTGTAATAGAACCTTTTCCTGCGCCCTGCATGCCTCTCTTGAGACACACATCACCACCCGCAATAATCGTTGCAGATTCCACAACGCCTTCTACAGTCAGACTCTTACCTGCTTTGATCACAACGCCTGCCTCAACATTGCCGTTGATTACGACATCGCCATTAAAGTCAATGACAGAGTTGCTTGCCAGATCACAGTCCCCCTGTATTTCATGGACTTCTACGATAGAGAGCTTGTTGTCTCCATCATATTCTATTTTACCGGCTTTGACAGCATAATACTCATTCGGATTCTTCTCATTACTGATTCCTTTGCCCGCCAGTGGCCTTAGTTCTTTATAGACGACTCCCATCTGAGAGCCACCTGTTACATCCCTGCCGGGGGTTCCCTGTACGGCAGGGTAATACCTTGCCAGCAGATCTCCCACTTCTGCATTCTGAATCAGGCTCATGCTTCTGTAATCTACTGAACCATCTTTCCTGATTGCGGGTTTTCTTTTACCGGTTTCAAAAAAGAATTCATAATGCCCGGCACATCCTTCTTCTCCTGTTTCGCTGACAGCGATTTTAACTTCACGTTCATATATCTTCTTTTTACACATAGCAGCCACATTGGATTCATTAATCCCGGCTACTACCTTATTCTTCTGGAGATATTGGATGATTTCGGTTTTATCATATCCCGCACCTTCCTCAGGTGCACACAAATACAGCCATGCTTCTGTTTTATCATCTGTTATCCTGACATAGGATTTGCTGTTGACCATTGAAACCACCTCCATCGGAGACAAAATCAGCCCCCTATGTCTATTGTAACATTGTTTACTGTAATTGTGCAAGACGTTCTACAACTTGTTGTTTCATTTGTGTATATTTTGACAATTTTTCTTTTTCTTCTGCAATTTTACTCTCCGGTGCTTTGGATAAGAAACGTTCATTGGATAGCATCCCATTGACACGCGCCAATTCTCCATCCAGACGCTTTGATTCTTTCTCCAGACGCTCAATCTCCTGCTTGATATCTACCAGTTCTGCAAAAGGAATATAGATATTGGCATTGGCGATTACTACGGATACTGCATCATCAGCAATTCCATTCTTATCTGTCTGAACAGATACATCAGAAGCATAGGAAAGTGTTGCGAAGAACAGTCTGCCTTCTTCAAAAGTCTTTCTGATGTCTTCCTTCTCTGATACTACATATACATGAGCCTTCTTGGAAGGAGCTACGTTCATCTCTGTTCTTACGTTACGGATACCACGGACTGCTTCCTTGATGATCTCGATTGCCTTTTCCTCAGAAGCGAAATTACGTGCCTCGCTGTATTCAGGCCACTTGGAGATCATAATGGATTCTTCTTCTGACTGGATTGTGCAGAAGATTTCCTCTGTGATAAAAGGCATATATGGATGCAGCAGCTTCAGCGCATCAACCAATACTGTCTTTAATGTCCACAATGCTGCATTCTGTGAAGCTGTGTCATCTGAATTGTACAGTCTTGGTTTTACCATTTCGATATACCAGTCGCAGAATTCATCCCAGATGAAATCATAAATCTTCTGGACAGCAATACCCAGTTCGAAGTTCTCCATGTTATCTGTTACTTCTTTTACCAGACTGTTCAGCTTGGAAATGATCCACTTATCAACAGGCTCTAAGGAATCTGACGCATCTGTCACTTCTTTGCCTTCCATATTCATCATGATGAAACGGGAAGCATTCCATACCTTATTGGGAAGTTTCTGTTTGCCTCTACTCTTCATAGTAGAAACGCATATCATTACCAGGTGCATTTCCTGTGATCAGAGTCATACGCAGGGCATCTGCGCCATACTTGTCAATTACTTCCAGAGGATCAATACCATTGCCCAGAGACTTGGACATCTTACGTCCCTGAGAGTCACGAACCAGACCGTGGAACAGAACTGTCTTGAATGGTCTCTCACCCATCTGCTCATAACCTGAGAAGATCATACGAATAACCCAGAAGAAGATGATATCATAACCTGTTACCAGTACATCTGTAGGATAGAAATAATCCAGATCTTCTGTCTTGTCAGGCCATCCTAATGTGGAGAAAGGCCACAATGCTGATGAGAACCAGGTATCCAGTGTATCCGGATCCTGTGTAAAGTGTTCACATCCACACTTAGGGCATACCTTAGGCATTTCCTTGGCAACAACGATCTCACCACACTTATCACAATAATATGCAGGAATTCTGTGTCCCCACCAGAGCTGTCTGGAAATACACCAGTCCTTGATATTATCAGTCCAGTTGAAATATGTCTTGTCCATTCTTTCAGGAATCAGCTTGATCTCACCATTCTTTACTGCCTCTACAGCCGGTTTAATCAGCTCATCCATCTTAACGAACCACTGCTGTTTTACCAATGGCTCAATCGTAGTCTTACAACGGTCATGTGTGCCTACATTGTGGCTGTAATCCTCAATCTTAACGAGAAGTCCCATCTCATCCAGTTCTTTTACGATGGCTTCCCTTGCTGCATAACGATCCATACCTGCGAACTTACCACCATTTTCATTAATGGTAGCATCATCATTCATAATGTTGATGATCGGCAGATTATGTCTCTTACCTACTTCAAAGTCGTTAGGGTCATGGGCAGGTGTAATCTTAACAACGCCTGTACCGAATTCCATATCTACGTAAGTATCTTCTACGATAGGAATCTCACGATTCATAATAGGAAGTAATACCTTCCTGCCCTTCAGATGTGTATAACGCTCATCATCAGGATGAATGGCTACTGCGGTATCACCCAGCATAGTCTCAGGTCTTGTTGTTGCAAAAGTCAGATACTCTCCTGACTGTGTTCCATCCTCATTCAGAATAGGATACTTAATATGCCAGAAATGTCCAGCCTGATCCTCATATTCAACCTCTGCATCAGAAATAGAAGTATTACATACAGGGACACCAGTTGACAATACGTGAGCCCTTATAGATGTAGCCTTTCTCATGCATCTTGCAGAATACTTCTGTTACAGCCTTGTTGCAGCCCTCATCCATGGTGAAACGTTCTCTGTCCCAGTCACAGGAGGAGCTCCAGCTTCTTTAACTGGCTGATGATTCTTCCGCCATATTCCTTCTTCCAGTCCCACGCACGCTCCAGGAACTTCTCACGTCCCAGATCATGCTTGTCAATACCTTCTTCTTTCAGCTTCTGGATGATCTTGACCTCAGTTGCAATACTTGCATGGTCAGTACCGGGTGCCAAAGTGCATTATATCCCTGCATTCTCTTAAAACGAATCAGGATATCCTGCATGGTATTATCCAGCGCATGTCCCATATGCAGCTGTCCTGTAATATTTGGGGGTGGAATTACAATAGTAAATGGTTTCCTGCTTCTGTCTACTTCTGCATGAAAATACTTCTTGTCAAGCCATTTCTGATAAATTCTGTCTTCCAGTCCATGTGGATCATAGGTCTTAGCCAATTCTTTGCTCATGGTTTTCTTCCTTTCTCTTTTAAAAAGTCTACACAATTGCGCAAATGAGCACCTCGTGGACTTCGTCCTCTCGGTCGCGCAAAAAAACCCTTCACCGGATATCCGGCAAAGGGCGTATTAACGCGGTACCACCTTTGTTCAAACAATAAATTGTTCCTCTTATAGGATCTCTATCAAAATCCTGTCCGATAACGTGGACGAAACGTGAATCCTTACTGCTATATAAATACTTCGGGACTCCGGTTTCAGAGCTACCTTCTCTATCCTTTCCTTAAAAAGATCTTACAGCCAATGAATCTTTCTCTCTGATAAGGGGTAATAGATACTCCTCTCTGGCACTACCTTTTGCTTCTATTATACTATCGCAGTCCCAAGTCCTTTGTCAAGTGAAAAAATACCATTGACAATCTATATTATACGCTGTATAGTATAGGCACAAGCAATATTATACAACATATAATATTATACAATATTATACGTGCAATATAGAGGAGATGAGTCCATGGTATTTAATACAGGTTCCACACTGCTGGATGCCATTGTCCTTGCCGTTGTCTCCAAAGACCCGGAGGGAACCTACGGATATAAGATCACACAGGATGTACGGGAAGTTATTGAATTAAGTGAATCAACCCTGTATCCGGTTCTTAGACGTCTACAGAAGGATGAATGCCTGAGTACTTACGATAAAGAATGCGCAGGGCGTAACCGGCGATATTACCGCATCACTGACAAAGGTATTACACAGCTGCAGATGTATGAGACTGAATGGATCAATTATTCATCCAAAATAACAAGTGTATTTGAGGGAGGTATTACCCATGAGTAAAAATGAATTTATAGACCGGCTGGCGCAGCTGCTTGCTGATATCCCACCTGAAGAACGTGATGAAGCGCTCACCTATTATCGTGAATATATTGAAGATGCCGGACTTGAAAATGAAGAAGCCATTATGCAGGAATTAGGCTCACCGGAAGAGATTGCTGCTGCCATTAAGGTAGATTCAGATTACCGATCTTCAGACAGTTGCACCAATAGACACCCCCAATATGCAAGCCAGGCTCAGTCCAATCAACAGACTCATGCAAAAGGAACAGATTCAACCGTTATTATTCTTGCCGTTATACTTGCCGTTGTGTTAAGTCCCCTCTGGTTTCCAATTATAATTGCGGTATTTGCTACTTTAGCAGGCATTCTGATAGGTGCCTTGTTTGGCGGCATCGGATGTGTACTTGTAGGTATTAGTCTATTCATTGCAGCAATTGTATGTTTGTTCAAATCCACACTGCTGGTTGCCTTTTCCCTGTTAGGCGCCGGACTGCTGGTCGCCGCTATAGGCATCCTTTTCATAGTCCTTGGAGTCTGGCTGTGTGCCACAGTCATCCCCTGGTGTGCCACAGGCGTAGGCAAAGTATTTCACAAACTGTTTTCCAGAAATAAGGAGGCGCAAGCATGAAAAAGTTTTATAAAAATGCTCTGATTACGGCGGGTATTCTTTTTGCAGCAGGTGCTGTTATTTTAGTCATATGTACATTTGTTGGCGGTTCCTCTTTTCACAATGATGTGAAATCCGGTAATATCTCGGAGCTGGTCAGCTTATTTCATTTTAATAATTCAGATACCTCTCATTCTGCTTTCCATGTGGATAATCGTATCGTTCATTTTGATTTCAATGACGAATATCCCGTTTATTCAGGTTCAAGGACAGACAATGAGGCAGCTGATGCCTCTAAGATCAAGCACATTAATATAGATCTTGGCGGTGGTGAATACATTATCGAACAGTCTTCTGACAATCACTATTTTCAGATTGTTGCAGAAAGCAGTGATACGTATCAATATTACACAGAGAATAGCACTTTCTATGTGATCGGGTTCGATGGCTCCAGCATAAACTTTGGTGACAGGCATAATAAACTGACTCTTCGCCTGCCATCTGATCTGGAATTTACTGATGTCACTATTTCTCTGGGCGCCGGTAATCTGGAGTGGGATTCTCTTACAACAGATTCTCTCATACTCGATGCAGGTGCTGGCTCCATCACCCTGTCCAATGTATCTGCTGCTACTACCGATGTGAACCTTGGTGCAGGAATCATAGACCTCAACCACTGTACTTTGCAGAACGCTTCCTTTGAAGTGGGGATGGGAGAGCTTAATTACTCCGGCGTCATTCGTGGTGATCTGACTGCTGATTGCGGCATGGGAAGTCTGACCTTTGCCTTCATTGATAGCGAACAGAAGCACAATTATTCCCTGGATGGCAGTATGGGCAGTATCTCCATAGGAGACAAGGGATACGGGGGATTGGAATACGAGAAGACACTCAACAATAATGCCTCCAGCAATTATGAGCTGTCATGTTCCATGGGCAATATCACAGTTACCTTTGAAGACTGATTTTGTCGAATGACCCAATTTTGTGCAAAATATATATAGGAACCTCTTTACGGGCATGCTATACTAAAGCTGATAAAAGCTTTTGATACAGACTGTAAGGAGGTTTCCTTTTTTATGAAAAAAATAAAATTATTTGCAGCTGTTATAGTCTCCATACTTACCTTAACAGCACCGGTCAGTGTCCTTGCCATGGAAAATACCTCTACGGAACAAAGCGCTTCCGGCTACGAAGTAAAAGACACCAGTCTCACCTGTTATGTAAACTCCGAGAAAGGTCTTAATGTCCGCAGCGGTCCCTCAACGGATTACTCTGTCATTGGCACACTCTCCAATGGTTCCAAGATAGAAGTTACCGGTGAAAGCGGCGGCTGGTATCGCTTTGATTATAATGGTAAAGACGGCTTTGTAGCCACCAAATATACAACGACTCTGCTAATGGATCCAACCTATAATTTACATAACAATATCACGTTTTCTGTTTGATGTATGATGGAAGTGAATCAAAGCTTGCTATTTTTGATGATTCCACTCTGGTCTATCTTGCATTGGCGATTGTCGTTGTCATTATTCTGATTCTTATCTCTGTACGTGGCTTCTTTAAAAAGTCACCATCTGAATATGAGGAAGATTACGAAGACGAATACCCAGAGGAAGATGAGGGCAATTATTCCGGGGAAGACGAATATAGCGAGGAAGACTTTGAAAATGAAGGAGAAGCAGAATATATAAATGAGAATGATGACATGTATCGTGAGGAAGACTACGACGATGATGATTTATAATCTCTAAATGTGAAGCCTGGACATTTAAGGGCGTGTGAAAAACTTTTATTTTTCACACGCCCTTTTATATACTTATACCCTTAGAATCCAATCTTATTGTTTGATTTGGTGCGAATCATCTTAATGGATGACTCCATATCTCCCAGTCCCTTTACGACCTCTTCTGCTGTCTCCAGCTGTGCAGAATTGATACAGAATACAATATTAGTCTTAGAACCTGAGAAAAGCCTTGCAAAGAAGCCTGGTTTCTCCCATCTCAAAAAATAGGAAACCCTTGCCTTCATAAACGCCTTCTCCAGAGCTGCCTTCACATCCATATCTGTAACAGAACAGTAATCCATCTCATTATTTACTTTTACTTTGCTATATTCATTTTCCACCATTATGCCCGCCTTCTTTCGTCATTCACTTCGCTCACAATTACCTGATTACTGCAATATTTTGTAACTATTCATCGTAATATGTTTTACCTTCTACAACCAGGGTAATAATGCCATCTGTTACATCAAGAATCGTAACTGCACAATTCTTATGTACCCCGCCCTGCCAAAAATGCGCAATATCAGTCTTTTCTACCGAAGATAACAATCCCCGAAGTGCTGCCCCATGTGTAGAAAGCAGTATTGCATCCTCAGCTCCATACTGTGTAGTATGTACCAATTCCTGCAAAAAATCAGTGGTTCTTGCACATAATTCTTCTATGGATTCTGCGCCCTCAGGTGGATGATACTGATCCGGTCGTGTAAAGAAATTCATAAAATCCGGATCCGGAATCTCATAATTGTCTTTTGCACAGCAATGTCCTTCATAAATGCCGAAACTAATCTCCTGTAATCTCTCATCTTCAATTACATCAATCTGTCTGTCACCCTTCACCAGCATTGCTGTTTCCTTAGCCCTTCGCAAAGGACTGGTATAAATACACCTGAAATTCACACTGCTAAGAGCTTCGCCGGTAATCCTTGCCAATCTCCTGCCTTCTTCATTCAAAGGAATATCTGAACGCCCCTGCAGGCGTCTGACCTTATTCCAGTCTGTCTCACCATGTCGAATAATATATATTTTCATATCTGCAATTATATCCTATACGTTTCCTGATACTTCATACTTTATCATGATACATTCTGTATCTTCACTACTTACTATAATATAAATGCTTCCAAAAAACAATATATCACTTCATAATACATATGGATTGTGCTGGCATTGTAAGTACTCCGTTCTCCAGGGTAATCGCTTCTCCATGCAGTGTCAGGTATCCCCTGATTGCCATAGAATCTATGGCTGAGCCTGCCAAATTAACCTCTATGGCTTCATCCGAAGTATTATATACTACTGCAATGGTGCTGTCTTCCCATGTCTTTGTGATTACAGCCTGATGTCCGTCACACAAGGTCTCTACTGCTTCTATGGTTCCTCTTGCTAACTCAGGATTCTCATTTCGCAGTCTGAGAGCTCTCTTATAATAATTTAATATAGAATCAAGATCAGCCTGCTGTTCCTCTACGTCAGCAAAAGCCGAAGTAATTCCTGCATCCGCATCCTTTGGCCCTTTGGTCATTCCAGCTGTATCCGTATCTGACCATATAAAAGGCAGTCTCTTATTCTCGTCCTTGGTTCCTGCGCTGGACATACCAATCTCTTCTCCATAATATACAAAAGGATTTCCGCTCAATGTCATAAGCAATCCTCCTGCCATCTTCAAATCATCCGGATCATTTCGAAGTGCATTCGCCACACGTCCCATATCATGATTGGTAATAAAAGGAGCATCAATATAATCAGGATTCTTTGCGGCAAAATCTGTCTGGTATTTCAGCATGGACTGCACCAGATTGGCAGCCTTATAAGTTCCTCTTGCTGCTTTGATCAGCTTACCTTCCTTATCTGCCAGATCAAAATTAAACATACTGGGGGTACCACTTGCATAATAATCTGCAACGGTAGCTTCATTTGCCCATACTTCTGATACCATATAGAAATCCGGATTCTGACTCAAACAGTACTCATAGAACCAGTTCAGTATCTCTGTATTGGTTGTCGCATCATTCTCTTCAAAATGCATTGCAGCATCCATTCTGAAACCATCAATACCCATTCCAATCCAATATGATGCGATCTGCTCTAATTCTGCACGTAATTGTTCATTCTCCAGATTCAGATCCGGCATTTCTGACCAGAATACACCTTCATAGTACCAGTCTGTATTCTTAACCTGGTAATAGTCCTGCTTCTGTTCGTTTGCAAAATGATAATACCCTACATAGGGGCATTCCTGCTCATCCGGTTCTGCGCCCCGCGGCAGCTGTTCCAGATATTCGCACGCCTGTGTGAACCAGAGGTGCTGTGATGAAGTATGATTCATAACAAAGTCCAAAATAATACGGATCCCCCGCTTATGACATTCCTCAATTAAATTCTGCATATCCTCTGTGCTTCCATATTCTGAATCAATCTGCATATAATCTGTTATGTCATATTTGTGATATGTTGTAGACTGGAATACCGGCATTAACCAGATACCATTAAATCCCATATCCTGAATATAATCCAGCTTCTGTGTCACTCCATTCAGATCACCAATGCCATCTCCATCCGAGTCATAGAAAGAATAAACAAATATTTCGTAATAATTGCGGTAGTTATCATCTACAATCTGTAATTCCTGTTCGTAGGGATATTCCTCCCCAATCCAGCCACCAACTGCATTTGCAGTCTCATTTACAGCTGTATCTGCAGCCTGGCTGTGTTCCTGTGTGCTCTCCTCTTTCTCTTGTCTGTTTCCGTGTACTTCCAGCTCTTCATAAGATTCCTGTATATCGTTGGCTGCTTTCCCACAACCAGACATACACACCATAGTCATTACCATTCCAAGCATACATAATATGTATTTCTTATTCTTCATTCATTCGCCCTCTTTCTATAAATTGAAAATCGGCAGTCAAAATGACTACCGATTTTATAAATACACCAATGCTCACATATTAAATTTCAATACACTTCACTGGTTACACCTTCTACATAATACTTCTGTAAGCACATGAAGAGAATTGTAACAGGAACTGCTACCAGAATACCACCAGCACAGAATCTGGTAAAGTATCCCTGATAATCATTTGTCCAAACCCATCTCTGCATTGCTACGGCTACGTTATAGCTATCACTGTTACCTAATGCAACATAAGAAGCAAATACATAATCACACCATGGAGCCATGAATGCCAGCAAAGCAGTATAAATAATAATAGGCTTAGATAATGGAATGATCATCTGCACCAGGATCTGTGCCCTTGTAGCACCATCCATCAATGCAGCTTCATCCAGAGATTTGGGAATTGTATCGAAGTAACCTTTACATACATAATATCCCATACCGGAACCTGCTACAGAAATCAGGATCAATCCAGGAATTGCACCTGCCTGTGTCAATCCAAACTGCTTTAACAGGAAATACAAGCAGATCATGGTAAGGAAACCAGGGAACATACCCAGCACCAGCCAGAAATTCATCAATGCCTTACGACCTTTGAAACGAAGTCTGGATAATGCATAGCTCACACAGATAACTACAATCGTGTTACAAATTGTAACTGCAACCGCAATCTTTAATGTGTTGCCATACCATTTGAAGAACTGACACTCCTTACTGAACAAGAACTTGTAGGAATCTAAAGAAAATTCCTTAGGCAGCAGATAGTTAACCATGCCACCGAACTCTGTAATATAAGAACGGAAGCTCTGTAAAAATAAGCATACAAATGGAAAAAGCCATATGATACTGATGATAATCAATACAAGATAAGCAATTGCATTTCCCAATTTCTTATGTTGTTTATGAATTTTCTTTGACTGTGCCATTATTGGAATCCCTCCTCATCCTTAACTGAAGGTAAGATATTGTATACTACCAGTGAAATAACTGCTGTTACCAGGAATACCATAATACCAATAACTGCCGCCATCTTATAATCTGTATCCTGTACTGTCATCTTATACAGCCATGTTACCAAAAGATCTGTATAACCGGCACCACCCGCCAGCTTCATGGACTGTGGATTTCCCTGCGTCAACAGGAATATAACGTTAAAGTTGTTCAGATTGCCTGTAAACTGTGTCAACAGGAATGGTCCTGTTACGAATAACATATATGGAAGTGTAATCTTCATAAACATCTGAACCGGATTAGCACCATCAATACGTGCACTTTCATATAAATCTGCCGGAATATTCATCAAAAGTCCTGTTGAAATCAACATCATATATGGAATACCAATCCATAAGTTAATCAGGATAATCAGAATCTTTGCATAAGTTCCGTTTGCCCAGAATGGGATTGCCTGACTGATCAGACCCCATTTCAATAAATATGCATTAACAAGTCCGTCTGTCGCAAACATTTTACCGACATACAG
>SCPN01001608.1_pt1 | contig 49070 bp, 48 predicted proteins | sample 6106831 | NCBI WGS metagenome assembly SCPN01 (sample SAMN10720447, study PRJNA508395) | human gut metagenome | isolation source: Participant 1, 0 month | reverse complement strand
GATAATGCAAAACGCCTTTCGTTAAATAAATATGTTATTCCATTACTGGAACGGCACAAAATATACAAAAAGCGTTTGTATTATAACTAAACCTGTGTGTTAAAACTAAGATAATCATAGGTATTTAATAGTTCTTCCTGTCTCAATCCCAAATATCTTTTAGTAATTGATACACTGGAATGATTGAATAGCTCCATGAGCTTGACAAGTGCAAGCTCTGAATTATCACTGTTCATATTATAAACCTGTCTGCCAAAGGTCTTTCTAAGAGAATGACAACTGAAATTACCTATTTGTAGCCTGTATTTCTTTCTTAATCTCTTTCAGCATGACATTGATTCTTTGAACTGTGTACACTGTCCCCTTCTGACTTATCAATACAGGTACATTTATGCCAACTGAATTTATATGCTCATAGCAATCTCTGATATGTTGTTGTAGCTGCATGTTAATCCTAATTGTCCTTTGCTTCCCTGTTTTAATCTCTGTAATGGTAAACTCTTCTGCATCTAGTATCAGATTCCACCTTAAGGCAAGAATATCAGAAATTCTTAGACCTGTGAAGCAACCCAAAGCGATAAGAAGTGACATCTTATAATTATTATCTCTTGCCAACTTTCTTATTAAGTTCATTGCTTCGCTCCATTGCAGATAATCTGCTGTTGTACTTGAATATTTAAGTGACATAATGTTCTGTTTTATAGTGAAACTAATATAAGTGAATATTAATTTTAAACTGGAATATCTAACTTACTGATTATTAGCTAAACATTCACTAATTAACAAAGTGAACATTTTTATAAAGCAAGGACACCAAGTAAATAATGTCCTTACTTCATTCAACCTATATAAAAGGTAAGTGGGCTTCATCCAACACGCCACTGTCAACTATCCGTTTACAAAGTTCGTGCGATGCCTGATTTCTAAGGTCTGTGCCATAGTCCTTACTGCCAACCATGCGAATAATCTCCACAATGGTTTTCATTAATTCCTGCTGTAGTGTACGGTGGTAATACCTTGTACTTTCAGCAAACCTTTTAGGATTCCAACTATAATCGTTCAAGGCTCTTTCAAGTTCTTGCGCTGCCTTGTATTCGCGACTGCCTTCTATTACCATATTCCAAATATTTAAGAGGTTTATAAATAGAAAGAGCACCTGTATGGATGCTCTTTGTTTTTTCTGCATTTTAATGTACTACTTCACCGTAATAATCTTGTATATAGTCCAAATAATCATCAAGAAGAATACAACAGGTGAAATTGCACACGCAATAAAGTACATGATAATCCAAAATGTAACGACTACTAACGCTTGTAACATAATCTTTGATTATTAATAAGTGATAGAATAAAGAAAGGACACCTATACTTTATTATATAGATGTCCTTTTTCTGTATTTGACAATCCTGTGTATTCTCAAATACCACTAACTAAGAAACCATTGGTATTTGTCATCTATTCCACGTAAAACGTTGTTAATTCCAACACTGATTTCCGTTGCATTAACTGCCCGTTGCAAATAAGTGTCCACGTAACTATTTTTATTGGATTGGGTAAGCAAATTGTGAAAATCGAAAAGAGAAATAGCATTATCTTTCATTCCAAACGCTTCGTTGTGATAGAAGTCACGGCAAACACTGTTTATCTGGCTGTCAGTTATCAATAGTTTAGGTATTGATTTCTGATAACCAATTGGCAATGCTTGATAGCAACGACAACGACCAATGATTTGTGCAAACTGTGATTCACTAAGTGAAGTGTTGGATAAAGTTTGCATCAAATGGATTTCTTTGGCAGGATTGAAATTGTTAAACAAGTCAAGCACATTTCTATAGAGTTCACCAATATTAGAAACTTCCATAGAGAACTTAACTCCTTCTCCTGTGAGTATCTGATTGCTACAAATGCGAACACGCCACCCAATAAAGCAAGAGAATTTCTCCAAACCTTTTGTTGAGCGATAGAGGTTTAAGTCTGAATAGTTCCTTACTCCACCTACGCACAATTCAAGTTTCTGTCCATTTATTGTCTCATAAATAGTTGGAATGGTAAAGGCAAAAGCAAGTCTTTGATAAAATTGTGTTTTCTCACATTCCAACAGTTCAGAGAACTTTCTTTCAAAGCTTGGGGTCCCTGCCATTACAATGTACTGCAACGAATATCAGGCGCATTTACTGTCTCCCCTGCATAAAAAGAACTGGCTGCATCATGCACACATGATATAAAATCCTGATGTGCGATTGTCAACTCTTGGTTTGCCCATGTAGGTACAACGCATTGAGTTGTCAATTCTTCCAATGTAACGGGATTTGTGTTAGCATCTAAAAACGATACACTTGATTTAACAACAGGCTCTTCTACTACTATAGTTGCATCTTCTGCAAATTCACCAAAGTTTCTACTAGTTCTTTGTACTGGCATAATCTGTAATGTTGATTCCATAATCTGTAATTTATTAAGTTAATATTAGAAATTCCTCTGTCTGAAAGCTAACCAAGCCACAATCAGTATTAATAATCCAATAAAGAACTGTGGCATTAAGACTACTGGCACAATTAGAATTATTCCAAACGTCAATAAAATCTTTAAATTCTCCATACGCATAATAATAGATTAGTAAATAGTGTATTTAAGGACAAAATGAGGGCTTAACATGAAGTACTATTCATTCACTTTCCTTTGTGTATCTTTATATGTAGACATATACAAATAGCTGATAAGTCCGCACATTTCAGAAGTTCAAAAGGTTTGTGGGCTGAATAGCAATTCATGTTATCCTTTCTTTTTCCTAATGATTTGTATGGGGGTGTTAGTAGTTTCACAGAAGCTTAGCGCACAATATACATCTGATACAGCTCACTGACAAATCAAATATTTCACTTGATAGCTGTATAAAGTCTAAATAGAAACACTACTTAAATCTAAAGGGCGGGGGATAAGGATTTTAAGTACCTATATTTTGAGTTGGGGATAGATACATAAAAAGCCCCAAACCTTATTAATGGTCTGGAGCTTCAATATTAATAATGAAATACAATAGAAAGAGAATTGCATCCTTACAATTCTCTCTCTTTATTAATTGTGAACACACCTGTCTCTTAAATCTTCATCTGTAAGAATCTCTGGATAGTAGTTTTTTATTATAGCAAAAATTGTTTCAGATGTAATAATAAACATCTTCTTGTCTCTAAGGTGTATGCCTTTATCATCCCTCTTTATATACCCCATTTTTCAGCTTGCTTTAAATATCTGGAAACAGTACTTCCACTAATATTCAATTCTTCCGCTAATTCTGTTTGGGTATATTTACAAGTATTACTACCATTCAGACATTTACATTTTAGTAGGATAAGAAAGCCTTTTAGCTGTTTGGATATTGGCTCATCATATAGCTTATTACTGATAAAAACAAAATGCTCTGTATTCAGTATATATGCGCATCTGTCAAATGTACCATGCTTTCCTTTTGCTTCATACTTATTAATCTGGATAAGATTCAGTTCCTTAAACTTGTGTAACCATTCTCTTATCTGGTCTACTTTCTTGATTCCATAAAAGGTAGCCAGATTCTCTTGCTTGATATAGGATTTCATTGTGTAGCAATCTGATTTCAGAGCCAGACAATAGAACAGGTATGCCTCCAACAGATTTAATTTACCTGCAATCCGTTCCGTTATTTTCCTGTATGATAATTTGGCTCCTGTCATTAGCAACTGGTTTGTAATAGTTTGTAAAATATATCTTGTGTTCCTTTACTAATCTTCTGTATCTATGGTTGCCAAAATAAGACTTGGCTTTCTTAGTGTTCTAATCCTGTAATTATGGATTATCATAATTCTTAGATTATTTTTTAATTATCGTAATATAACTAATCTTTGTCTGTTCTTATGACTGCGATAAAGTAAAGGCAAAATGGTAGTGTATTTATATTCCATAGGTATTTATATATAGGTATTTATATGTAGCCCCCCTATTTGAAACTCCCGTACCCCCTAAATGAAAAAGCCATACCCCCTATTTGAACGTTGGAATATTACAGCTTCAAATGCCAATAAGTTTTCAATTCCCATTACAGGCTTACATGGCAGTAGGTAATTGGACTTGGTTGCATATCCATTTGGGGATATATGCCAGTCTGATATGTATGAACACGAAAAGGGAGAACCGTTTTGCACAGTCCTCCCTTCATTAGAAGTTATTCATATATCATCTTCATAAACTATACCATATCCATGCTCATATTCAATCTTCCAATAAAGTTAAGCTTGTGCACTATTGTAGGGAAGTTGAGCTAATCCTCTTCCCATTCTATACATTGCTCCATGATAAGTCGCTCTGCATCTTTCGTTATTTCACAGTGTTTATTATTATAAATAAATAAACTGCCATACGCCTTCTGAATCTCTGGCAGAATCTTAAGAAATTCCATTTGCTTCTTCATAGCCCGGTCTATTTCACCTAAGTAATCGATATAACAAGAGAGGGTAGTTGTATCACATTCAAAATCTACTCCATATGCATACTGCAAATCATTTGCCATATATATAGGGCTTAGGTGTTTTCTGATTTCAGCAAAAGGAAGGTTTAGTAAACTTTCAAACCATTCTTTCGACATCTTTGTCTCATCTCCCCACCCTACAAAGAGATAGGTGAAATCATCAACCGTCTTTATTATCATATTCAATTTATTTATCTCGTCATTGTATTTCTCTACATTAAAGCCCTTCATAATTTTAGTTGTTCTCATAATCATTGTTCGTATTAAATTTGTCATTGCTCATCTTGATGTAAACGGTGTAAACCTTGTTATCTCTTTGCTTGCGTCTCTTGGAATATCCATTGAGCTTAGCCCATATTCCAATCACTGTTTTGCTGTCCTTTACTTGGTGAGCCAATGCAAGCCTGCGTAGTTCTTCAAAACTAAATTCTTGTTTGGTGTTCATAATTGGAAATTCATAAAATTGTTGATTCAATCGTGCTCAAAACATAAAACGATGTGCACTATGCCATTCACGTTATTGGCGACAAGTCTTGGGTTGTAGATTGTCGTATTGGCAATGGATAGTATGAGATGCGGGAACAGCAAGTGCGATGCAAGTGCGTCCAGTTGCTCTGATACATATTCATCTGTCATGTAGTCTGGTAGTATAAAACTGTAGAGGTAAACCTTTACGTCCTTGTACCGCTGCATTTTGAGTTTGATAATCTCTCTCTTGTTTAAAATTGCTACTGGAATGTTTCTTAGGAAGTAGCTTGAACTTACAAATAGAATGTTCATTGCCATAAATTCATAAAATTAGGTACATAAAGAATGAATCTGTGTGCGGTGAGTGGCGTAAATTCAAATAGTGGTTTTCAGATATGTTTCAAGTGGGTAATTCAGTAGTTTCAGTGATACCACCCTTATCTCATGTTGGTAGTGCAAAGATACTGCACTTCGGTGAGGTGCCAAAACGCTTCGTAAACTTTCTTAAAACTTTGTGTTGAGAGCTTTATGAAGTGAAGATATGCTCTCTTCTGCTAGCTTGGTGGCAGGGTTGGAACTAAAAAATCATTCCTGTTCCTGTTTATGATGTGGCAGGTAGATTGTGTAGGTCTTGCCATGAACCATTTTGCGCTTTTTGATGTATCGGTCGGCAGCCCAAAGCCCAATGTGCAGCCTTGTGTCCTTAATACCGTGCTCTAGTGCCATTTTACGAATGTCTGCGTAGGTCAGTTCTTTCATTTGAAGTAGATTTAGGTTTGTAGTGGTGAATCTGGGTGATGAGGAACTCGGTCATTTCTGACTTTCAATCACGTTGCAAAGGTATAAAGTCCCGACCGCATCACCAAACAACAAGTCGAAATTGTGGAATATTCGAGTAGAGGATGCGATAAAGCAAAAATTCTCCCCATAGTCGTAACTGTTCGGGGAGAATATGATGTTCAGGCTTACCTTAAGCCCTGATTTCTTCAAAAACTTGTCAGCCTTGATTCCTTTTATCCAATAAGGCTGTAGTGATTTCTTTTATATGAGTGAATCTTTCCTTATCCAACAAGCCTATTTCCAAAGCCTTATTGATAAACTGCATAATTGCATCCTTACTGATACCAATCTTAACACACTTGATAATCATTTCTCTAAAACAGTCATGCAAGTCTGATAGCTTCCAGACAGATAACTGCTTCACATATTGCTTTGCTACATCAGAATCTGAAGTGGAAGATTGGGAGAATTTTTCTATCTCGCTTACAAGGGACGTGATTTCATTGTCATAGCTACACAGTTTCCCATCCTTTAAGTGACCTACCTGTGATTGTAGTTCAACAGCTTTATTGATTTTAGACGCAAAAAATTGAGTGTCTAACAGAGTATCGAAGGTGATACCATTTATAGTATTCTGATTCTGTTTCAAAATATTAATAGCTTCTTTGTTACCTTCTTGACTAATAGTAGTAGCTACCTTATCTAATTGCTTTACTTTTGTTGCTTCCGTTTCTAGCATCAAGTTAGCCGCATCTTCTGAACTTATTTTAGCATATTTCTTAAATGCCATTTCTGTAGTATGCCCTGTTATTCTCATAAGTATATGACTATCATAACCACGTTTCAGCATATTACTAATGAACGAACGTCTTCCTGTATGTGTACCTATCAATTCATATCTACAATAAGTAGTATTAGTTATTTTTGAACCTCTATCTTCTGTTACAATATGTTTGCCTATTATACCTGCCTTTTGTCCTGCTTCCTTTATGTATTTCAACATAGTATTCTCACGTACTTTGGGTACTTGAAAATTATACTTTTCCAGTATCTCTAAAGCAACAGGAAACAATGGTATTGAAACTTTATGTGTTCTTTTCTTTTGCACAATTTCCAATATCTTCCCATTATCAAAGTCTTTAATAGTACCATTATTTAACAATTGCATATCACTGAACCTTTGCCCTGTCCAACATTGTAATACAAAAACATCTCTAGCCTTTTCTTCTAAGCCTTTAAGTTCTAAAGCATACATTCTGCTTACTTCTTCTTCTGACAAATATATTTCATTATCATCACCTTCTCTACTTTTTGGGCTTCTTATACTGATTCAACTTTGCTGCAGAAGTGTCTATTAAGCCGTATGGTTCTGCTCTCTTTATAATTGAAATTAAAGCAGTTACTTTATTACCAACAGTACTTGTTTTAGTAGTCTTACCCTTACCGACCTGTCTATTAAATAGATAAGTCTCATAATCTTTGATTAGAGCCAAATTTATATCTGCAAACGTTATACCCTCTCTACCTGTTTTCTTAAGAAATTCTTCAAATACCTTTAAATGTCCCCAATAAATAGCCAATGTATTCCTTTGTCCATCTGATTTTATCGTTTTATCTTGGCTAATAGCTCTACGAAGCCATTGAATAGGTTTCTGCAATTCTTGTTGTTTCATCATTTTGTCTTTGTAAATATATTTCTTTAGTAAAAATAAGCTATTATCAATCTCATTTGGATTATCGCAAATATAACGCTTAAAATCAACAAAATCAGCTTTGAGTTTATTTATCTCATCGTTTACTATTGCGTTATTTATATTATCCAACTCGGTTAGTCTTGGACTTACATACGCTTCCTGCTTTTTAGTATTCCATTGGTCGGGATACACCCTTACTCCTGTAGATAACTTTACCTGCTTTTTATTTATTCGGCATACCAAATAAATATTAGTGGGTTTGTCACTTTTTGGCTTTCTCAAATTAAAACTAGCTTTGACTTCATTGAAAAAAATCTGCCCTATCATAATCGGTTCTTTAAATTGGTTCTTTTGTTATCGTTCTTCACTTTGGTTCTTTCAGGGCTGAAATGTGCTATGCTGATAACAAAACCATATTTATAAGTTACTGATAACAAATAATTGTTACTTCCTTTTGAAAGTGCGGGAAAAAAAGTAATTTTACATCGAATTAACAAGATTGAATATGGACGACTTTTTTACACCAGAGGAAAAAAAGGAGCTTTTTTCACTCTACCGGCATTTGATGAAATCTGCCGGAGACAGCATTTTTTGGCGGGATTGCCAAAAGTTAAAGAGCCATTTAATAAAAGCAGCCCAGTGTAACGGGTTGCAACGCAATAACTTCGGGATGAATCCCGTCATCAGAGATTTACAAACGGCGGTCATCGTAGCCGAGGAAATCGGCATGAAGGGCTCATGCCTCATCGGTATCATGCTGCACGAAATTGTAAAGGCGCATATACTGTCTATCGAAGAAGTGAATACCGAATACGGAGAAGATGTGGCAAGTATCATCAAGGGATTGGTGAAAACGAACGAATTGTATGCCAAGAGCCCGGCGATAGAGTCGGAGAATTTCCGTAATCTCCTGCTCTCGTTTGCCGAAGATATGCGTGTCATCCTGATTATGATTGCCGACCGCGTGAACGTGATGCGCAAAATCAAGGATACGGGTAACGAGGAAGACCGCAACAAGGTGGCGAACGAAGCTGCCTATCTGTATGCTCCGCTGGCGCACAAGCTGGGACTTTATAAGCTGAAATCGGAACTTGAGGATTTGTCGCTGAAATACACGCAACGGGATACCTATTATTATATAAAGGATAAGTTGAACGAGACGAAGGCTTCACGCGACAAGTATATAGCCGCTTTTATCAAGCCTATACAGAAGAAGGTGGCGGCAGCAGGATTGAAGTTCGACATCAAGGGACGCACCAAGTCCATACATTCGATATGGAACAAGATTCAGAAACAGAAAACACCGTTCGAAGGTATTTACGACTTGTTCGCCATCCGTATTATACTGGATTCGGAACCGGATCCGGCAAAGGAGAAGCAGGAATGCTGGCAGGTATATTCTATCGTGACAGATATGTACCAGCCCAACCCGAAGCGCCTGCGCGACTGGCTTTCTATCCCGAAGAGCAACGGTTACGAGTCGTTGCACATCACCGTGATGGGACCGGAAGGAAAATGGGTGGAAGTACAGATACGTACCCGCCGCATGGACGAAATCGCCGAACGCGGCTTGGCGGCACACTGGAGATACAAAGGTATCAAAGGTGAAACAGGACTGGACGAATGGTTGACTTCGGTTCGGGAAGCGTTGGAGAATGCGGACAACGACTCGATGAAAGTAATGGATCAGTTCAAGATGGATCTTTACGAAGATGAGGTTTTCGTATTTACTCCCAAAGGGGATTTGTTCAAACTGGCGAAAGGTGCTACTGTACTTGATTTCGCTTTCCATATCCATAGCAAACTGGGATGCAAATGCATCGGCGCCAAAGTGAACGGTAAGAATGTACAGCTAAAACAGAAGCTGAACAGCGGCGACCAGGTGGAGATTATGACCTCGAATACCCAGACTCCGAAACAGGACTGGCTGAATATCGTAACAACCTCCAAAGCCCGCACAAAGATTCGCCAGGCACTCAAGGAGATGGTGGCCCGTCAGCATGACTTTGCAAAAGAAACATTGGAACGGAAGTTCAAGAACCGCAAACTGGAGTATGATGAAGCGACTATGATGCGCCTTATCAAGCGGTTGGGGTTCAAAAATGTGACAGAATTTTATCAGAAAATAGCTGATGAAGCACTCGATGTCAATGAGGTTCTGGACAAATACATCGAACAGCAGAAGCGGGATAATGATACGCATGACGAGATTGTATATCGTAGCGCCGAAGGATATAATATGCAGGTGCCACAAGAGGAAACGACATCGAAAGAAGATGTGCTTGTAATCGACCAAAACCTGAAAGGACTGGAGTTCAAACTCGCCAAATGCTGTAATCCAATTTATGGCGATGATGTATTCGGTTTCGTGACGGTAAGCGGAGGCATCAAGATTCACAGGAAAGACTGTCCGAATGCAAACCAGATGCGTGAGCGCTTCGGTTACCGGATTGTAAAGGCTCGTTGGGCGGGCAAGTCGGAAGGCACGCAGTATCCTATCACGTTGCGCGTTGTAGGACATGATGATATTGGCATTGTGACGAATATCACTTCTATTATATCAAAGGAAAACGGAATCACACTGCGTTCCATCGGCATTGACTCGCATGACGGGTTATTCTCCGGAACGCTGACGATTATGGTCGGTGATACGGGAAGGCTGGAAGCGCTTATCAAGAAGTTGCGGACTGTAAAGGAGTAAAACAAGTAAGCCGGAATTAATACGGAATTTATTAAAAATAATGACGCTATCCGCATGGGATAGCGTCATTATTTTTATAGTAATTTATGCCCCCTATCTCACTTTCTTTCTCATATAATAAGGATACGTCACAATGACGAAGAACACCAAGGCTACCGAAGCTACTATCTGCCCGATATGAAGCATTTTTCCGGTATCCATATCCAGGTAACACGTAGTGACAATACCTAAAGATACTCCCACCTCGCTTGCCAGAAGATGAGTGGTGTTTGCCGTTCCGCGCTGACAATGATGGGATAGCTTCACAAACATAACCAGAAATTCCGGCATGATAAGTCCTAATCCAAGTCCTAAGAGTACAGAAGGAGCAACTACCGAGTCAGCCGCATTCAGCAGAGACATCGCCAGCATTTCAAGTCCGATTCCTATAATGACCAGCCTTAGCGTTTTCTCTTTCATGAAAAACAAACGGGCAAGGAACAGAGACACGAGGTATCCGGTTCCTACTCCTACAAAGAAAGGCACGGGAATTCCCATATTTCCTAATACAGAGTCGTTAAGGAAAGGATGGACAAGCGGAATCAGCAACCCCGGTACAAACGTAATCAGAATCATATTGATGGCAGGAACCCATCCACGCAACAGCAGAAATCGGTCGAAAGAATAGAGTCTGGTGACAATCGGCGCACGAAAAGGCACATAAACACCTGACGCAACCAGAATTCCTGCTGCTCCGGTGATAACGGAGACGGACAGTAAATTCTGAAAGGAGTAACTTTTGTAAAGCCATACTCCGAGGACGATGCCCAGAATCATTCCCAGACGTGCCATCCATGAGAAACTGACATTACCCGCACTGCGCAGTGTGGAGTTGGTGATGTCAATCGCCAGAGTGATGCCTGCCGTTGTAGCTATGCCGAATGATAATCCCTGCACGGTGCTCAACAGGATAAGTTCCGTCATGTTGGTCACAAAAGCATAACCTGCCGTTGCCGCTACCATGAGGGCAAAAGAGAATACACACACTGTCTTACGTTTGTATGCATCTACAAGATAGGCATGGAAAGGACCGATAAGGAACATTCCCAGCGTGAAAAAGAGAAAGATTACTCCTGTCTGTGCAACCGGCACTCCGAGACGGTCGGCCATCTCAACGGAAAGTACCGGAAATAACACATACAAGGATATAAACAATAGCAAATTAGCTACACATATCCGCATAAAATGTATTGTCCACAATTTAACCGCCATATACTATTTTAATATTGTTCCTTCTCGTTCGGGAAGTAGCAATTCTTCACGTCGGATACATAACGGCTGATTGCATCGGTCATCACCGTATACAAATCAGCATAACGACGTAAGAAGCGGGGACGGAAACCGTTGTTCATGCCAAGCATATCCTGGATAACCAATACCTGACCGTCCACATGACCACCTGCACCAATACCGATAATAGGTATAGTCAGTTCGGAAGCTACACGTTCGGCAAGGGTTGCCGGAATCTTTTCGAGTACGATGGCGAAACAGCCTGCCTCTTCGAGCAGATGAGCGTCGCGAATCAGTTTTTCCGCTTCGGCGTCGTCTTTGGCACGTACGGTGTAAGTTCCGTATTTATTGATGGACTGAGGCATTAATCCGAGATGTCCCATCACCGGAATACCTGCACTGATAATACGCTTCACGGAACCGATGATTTCTTCTCCACCTTCCAGTTTCAGAGCATCGGCATGACTCTCTTTCATGATACGGATAGCAGAAGCAAGACCTTCCATTTCATTTCCCTGATAAGAACCGAAAGGCATATCAACCACCACCATCGCACGTTTCACACCACGCACTACGGATTTAGCGTGATAAATCATCTGGTCGAGAGTAATAGGCAATGTAGTCACGTTGCCCGCCATTACATTGGAAGCTGAATCACCTACAAGAATGACATCCATCCCTGCACCGTCTACAATCTGTGCCATTGTGTAGTCATAAGAAGTAAGCATAGAAATCTTTTCACCTCTCTGTTTCATCTCAACCAAACGATGAGTAGTCACCTTTCTTGTGTCATCTGATATATAACCAGCCATGTCTTTTTAAATTTTGAATTATAAATTAATTATTATGTGCTTTTGAGCGATGTCCTTGAACACCGGCAAAAAAATCGGGGCAAAGTTATAACATTTAATTCATAACAGAGAAGGAAATACAAAATCCTTTCAACCATCTGTCTATGATAGCTGACAGACGGTTGAGAGGATAGATGAAGACGTTGTTCAGAATGAGATCAGCGGTGCAACGTCAGCAGTTTATCATAAGTCATTTCGGTAAAGTCGTCTATGATGTAATGGGCCTTTCCGGCAATAGCTTCACAAGAGTTGGTGGTGGCAAGTCCGATAACGGTTGCGCCTGAAGTCATTCCGGCTTGCAGTCCGTGAAAAGAATCTTCGAAAACGTAAGTGGTTTCGGGGGTTGCACCGAATATTTCCATTCCCAACAGGAAACAGTCAGGAGCAGGTTTGGAGCGGGCGAACATTTCGCCGGTGAGGATACGGTCTACCATTCCCTTAAATTCGGGATGGGCATTGTAGACATTCTGCATCTTTTCCTCGTTGGAGCTGGTGACTACGGCGATCTTTACGCCGTGGCGGTGCAAGTCGGCGATAAAGGCTTTCACACCGGGAATATATTCGTAGGACATCTTTTTCTCAAAGACGTTGAGCAGAGCAGTGATTTCCTGTTGCGCTTCGGGAAGAGCCGAAAAGTATTTCTCGTAAATCTGCGTCAGAGTCTGTCCCTTGATACGACGTCCGAAATCTTCTTCGTTCAGATATTTCAGTCCCTGTTCGTTCCAAAAGACGGTGTACTGTGTCTCTGTGTCCATAATGACACCATCGAAATCGAACAGTGCCACAATTGTTTTCGTTGCATTCATATAAACTTTCTTTTTACCTAAAACGTTAAACCTTGTGTATCAGTCAGTGCAAAGTTCCGAATAATCATCGAATCAGACAAATTATTCGTACCTTTGCACTACTTAAAAAAACGTAACATTCGTTTTTTTCATCCAACCTAATATCCAAGCGCATGAGTAAGAACGACCCACATATTTTAGGAAAAGAAAGCATCGGTAAATTGCTGCTACAATATTCCATTCCTGCCATTATCGGAATGACGATTACTTCTATCTATAATATTATTGACAGTATCTTTATCGGGCATGGGGTCGGCCCGATGGCTATTGCGGGGTTGGCTATCAGTTTTCCGTTGATGAACCTTGTAGTGGCTTTCTGTACCTTGGTGTCGGCAGGCGGTTCTACGCTTGCTTCTATCCGGTTGGGACAAAAAGACATGAAAGGGGCTACGGAGATTTTATCGCATACGCTGATGCTCTGTATTACGAACTCTTTCTTCTTCGGAATATTGTCTTTTATCTTTCTGGACGATATCTTGATTTTCTTCGGAGCCAGTCCGGATACACTTCCTTATGCACGCAGCTTCATGCAAGTAATCTTGTTGGGAACTCCAATCACTTACACGATGATTGGATTGAACAACATAATGCGCCACCGGATACCCGAAAAAAGCAATGATTACTTCTATGACAACGGTATTCGCCAACATCATCCTCGCTCCTATCTTCATCTTCCACTTTGAATGGGGAATGCGGGGGGCTGCTACGGCAACCGTTATTTCACAGTTAATCGGTATGGTGTGGGTAGTGAGCCATTTCTTCAAACAGGACAGTACGGTGCATTTCGAAGGGAAAGTCTGGAAGATGAAACGGAGAATCGTAGGAAACATCTTCGCTATCGGTATGTCACCGTTCCTGATGAACGTATGCGCCTGCGTGATAGTAATTATCATCAACAACAGCCTGCAAAGTCATGGGGGCGATATGGCTATCGGCGCCTATGGCATCATCAATCGGCTGCTGACTCTTTATGTAATGATTGTACTCGGGCTGACGATGGGAATGCAGCCGATTGTCGGCTATAACTTCGGAGCGCAGAAGATAGACCGGGTGAAACAGACATTAAAACTGGGTATTATCTCGGGAGTAGTCATCACCAGTAGCGGTTTCTTTATCTGTGAACTTTTCCCGCATGCGGTATCTGCAGTTTTCACTGACAGTGACCATTTAATTGACCTTGCCGTAGAAGGGCTTCGGATAACGGTGATTATGTTCCCGTTCGTAGGGGCACAGATTGTTATCGGTAACTTCTTCCAAAGTATCGGCAAGGCAAAAATCAGTATTTTCCTGTCGTTGACACGACAGTTGCTTTATTTGTTGCCTTGCTTGCTACTCTTCCCTAATTGGTGGGGATTGAAAGGAGTTTGGATTAGTATGCCGGTGTCGGATGGTTTTGCATTTATTACGGCGGTAGTCAGTTTGATAATCTATATCAAAAAAGTATCCAAACAACAAAGTGTGATAGCAGAATAAGGCTATTCCTGCCCTATTCTGCTTTTGTCCTGTGATTCCTATTCCGTTTTGATACTATTTACCGGATTTTCATTAGCGATATGCCATGCTTTCAGAACAACACAAATTACAATCAGTAATTGAACAGAAAGGGCTGTGCCTACAAAAGCAACGGATTTAAATCAATCTGCTCGGCAAATTGGTCGAGCCATGCCTGTCCCGCAAAATAAGAGACAACCGTCCCTATCAGGATAGAAATTACAGAAACATACAAGATGTCACGTGTCAGCAATCCCAATACACGGGAAGCCTCAGCACCGTTCACTTTCCGGATAGCTATCTCCTTGCTGCGGCGTTGGGTTTCGTCGTTCACATAGCCTATCAGTCCCATGATGACAATCAACAAAATAAAGCCGGAAGTAATCCAGACGGAATTACGGAAGCGGTATACATTCTTATATACGTCTTTCACCATACTGTCTACCAAGACAAAGCGTAAGGATATATTCGGGAAAGTACTTTCCACAAATTCGTTCAGACGTTTCAGGTTTTCGTCATAAGGTTCTTTTAAACGGACATCGAACGCATGGTTTGCATTCTCATCTCCTATCAGGACGATAGGAGATTGAGGCGCATAAAAGCTGGTGTTGCGAATGTCACGAAAACACCCACAATCGTTCCCTGAAAATCATTCAACTTTTTACCTACTGCCCCATCCGTCCATTTCATCAGACGCACGAGTTCCTCGTTTACCAGCAAATCATCCTGCTTCTTTATCGTAGTTCCTTCAAGAATCTTGATTCCCATTACTTCAGGATAATTATAATGACAAGAATTAAAATTCAGTGTAGCAATCCGTTTGCCATCATTTCCTATCAGTCCGCGTGTCCAGTACTCGCCAAGCACACCATTTATGGCAACCGTCACTCCTTCTACCATCGGCTGGCGGCGAAGTTCGTCTTTGATATGCTCTACCGATTCTTTGGGAAGCCATGTCTGTGCCTGAGCCAATCCGGGCACGACAATCCCCATGTCCCGGTTCATCAAATGGCTATACTGCAATAAGGTGACTAACAGTAACCCCAAGACGAAAGAAACTCCTGTAAATTGCACAAACAGCAACGAACGTTTCCAGCCTTTCTTCCCGTCAGTATAACGACGGAACACTTGCGTGACAGGAATACGTGAGAACAACCGCCCCGGTATGCCGCCTGCCAAAATGAAAAGCACGAAGACAGTAAGTAGCGGCACCCACAACGTTTCCCAAGTAAAAAGAGAGGAAAGACGTACGGAAAGCAAATCTTCAATCAAGCCACGTGTATTAATTATCAGCAAGAAACTAAGCAATATGGAAATGATAATAAGAATTCCCGTCTCTGCCAAAAACATATTGAAGATATTTGCCGAACTGGCTCCATTACACTTATGAACTCCTACCCCTTTCGCACGACGGCTCAAGATGGCAATGGATATAAGCATATAATTCATAATAGCCACAAAGAAGATAGCAAAGCCCAGAAATCCGTAGATAACCAGCCGTTTCTGCACATCGGGAGAATCCAAATGGCGTTTCACTAATGGAATAATACTAAATTTCATTTTCCAACCATCAAATTCCAAAGAGGTATATTTCCCAATCACCCGCTGGATATTAGCGTTTACCTTATCAATATCCGAAACATCGCGCAAGCGAAGGAACGCATAAAAAACATCATTTCCACCCCAGCCGGCTCCCGCGTGATATCCCCCATTCTGATGGATGGAAATTACGAAGTCATGAGTAAGCATCGTGTTTTCCGGTACGTCCTTGTATATGCCACGAATGGTCAGTTCTTCTTGTTTCTGGATAAAAAGCGCTTTGCCGACAGGATTTTCATCTCCGAACGTTTTACGGGCAAAATGCTCTGACACGAAAACGCTTCCGGGCATATTCATGTCTTTCGGATTTCCTTTCAGCACGGGGATGCCGAAAGTCCGAAAAAAACAGGTGTCTGCATAGATATAATTTATGTCGGACAAAAGTTTACCTTCCTTATAGATATTAGCGCCACCATGAGGAAAGACGCAACTGGATATTTCGACTTCTTTCGGCATCTCTTGTGCCAGAGTAGCTGCTACCGCATCAAAAACGGTATATTCATAACTGGTTCCGCTCTCGTCTCCTGTCGTTTCGCCTGTGTTGGAGTTGGTAACCTGGCAACGCACAAGAGCCAGACGTTCCGCGTCCGGATAGCATTGTTCATAACTTAACTCGAAGGCTATCTGCGAGAAAAGCAGAATACCAATGGTAATCCCTAAAGAGAGGGAAATGACTCTTATGATATTCGACCCTCGTTCACGCAGTAATGTACGTATAGTATAATAGATTTGTCTCATTATATTCAGTTTATGCCGTTACGCTCGCTACGATACTTCCATCGAATAAATGCACCGTACGATGTGCGAAACTCGCATCATGCTGTGAGTGGGTCACCATAATAATGGTAGTTCCTTCCTTATTCAGTTCTGTCAGCAGATTCATTACTTCGGCACCGTTCTTGGAGTCAAGATTGCCCGTAGGCTCATCAGCAAGAATTAATTTAGGATTAGTGACAACTGCACGGGCAATGGCAACACGCTGTTGCTGACCACCGGAAAGTTGTTGCGGGAAGTGTTTGGCACGGTGACTGAGATTCATTCGTTTCAGAATGCTTTCTACCATACGGCGACGTTCGGAAGCTTTAAGCCCCAGGTAAGTGAGCGGAAGTTCCACATTCTCATAGACATTCAGTTCGTCTATCAGGTTGAAACTCTGGAATACGAAACCTAGTTTCCCCTTACGCACATTTGTACGTTCTCTCTCCTTCAGTCCGGCCACCTCTTCCCTACCAGGCGATAGGAACCTTCGGTGGGATTGTCCAACAGTCCGAGAATATTCAACAAGGTAGATTTGCCACATCCCGAAGGTCCCATAATGGCTACGAACTCTCCTTCTTTACTTCAAGGTTAACATGATTCAATGCGACCGTCTCCACTTCGGAAGTACGGAATACTTTACTGATGTCTGTGATTTGTATCATCTTATTTTAAATTATTATGTTTCAAATTTATTATGTTCCAATTATTCATTCGCAATACTATTCACCGGATTCTCATTGGCGACTTGCCATGCTTTAAATATGACACAAACAAGAACCACTACTAATACAAAGACAATAATTCCGGCAAACAGCCAAATGCCCGGGCTAACAGATTCGCTAAATTGCTGCAACCACTTCATGCCGACCAGATAAGCCACTCCCGCACCAACAAGAGTAGCAGGAAATGCTGTCCACAAAATATTAGTCGAGAATAATCTCAAGATACCGAAAGTATCGGCTCCATTTACTTTGTCGGATAGCAATCTCTTTCCTGCAAAGCGAATCTCATCGCCAACGTATCCGAGCAGCCCCATCAAAGCAATCAGAAAAATAGAAATTGAGGCCAGAAATACTGCATTTCGGAAACGTACAATATCCGTATATTGAGCATCTAATTTCTGAGTCAATGAATAGAAGAGCACATCATCGGCCGGAAATATTTCTGCCATCATCTCATTCAAACGTTTAAGATTATCCTCAAATGGCTCTTTTAACCGCAGATAATGAAATGCAAGATTGGAATCTCCTCCTATCAATAAAACGGGAAACTGGGGATAATAGACACTTTGGACAGAGAAATATTTTACTACCCCAACGATTGTAACTTTTCTTTTCCATGTGGGCAACTGTTTACCAATCGGGCTGTCTGTCCATCCGGCTTGACGTACAAATTCTTCATTCACTAAAGCTTCATTCTTCATCATCACATTTTTACCCTGCAATATTTGTATCCCCATCATAGGTATAAAATCAGCTCCAATCCACTCTATCCGACCGTGAATGGTACGTCCTTCCCCTACCTCAAACTGCTCCCCGCTCCAACCGGACCAAATACTCTGCATACCCACCCCATAATCCTCAACCATAGGCAGATTCATAAAGAAGCTTTTAGCATTTTGCCGGTCACTTCCCATACTCTTCCAACACATCACCACACGTTCGGGACGATATCCCAAATCTTTATTCATTACCATCTGATATTGGCAAAACACAACCATAAGGAAACTTAAAATAAAAGTCATACCGGCAAACTGGATAAACAATAACGGGCGTTTCCAAGAAGTTTTGCGTTCTGCATAACGACGGAAAACTTGTGTCACAGGAATAGATGCAAATATGCTCGCCGGTATAGTTCCCGCCAATATAAAAACTGTTAGAAGTACGGTCAACGGTGCCCAAAGTGTCTGCCACGTAAAAAGCGAACTTAAACGTATACCTGCAATTTCTTCCACAAACTCCCGAAACTGGAAAGGAGTAACACAGTCATTAACACTGAAATAAAAAGAATAAAAACAGTTTCCACCAAAAACATTCTAAAGATATTGCCATCTGTTGCACCACAGCATTTATGTACTCCGACAGATTTGGCACGCCGTGCCAAAGACGAAACGGAAATCAGCACATAATCAAAAGCGGAAATCAGCAGAATGACAACGCCCAACACAGACATCATTAATATCATGAGCCGTACCGTTGGATTGGCCGTATGAAATTCAAGCAAGGGGCGGAAAGAAAAAGAGTTCTTTTATTAGCAGAATCAGCCATATATTTCTTGAGCATATCAGGTATCCGTGCCTCTACCGTCGCTATATCTTTATCAGGTTCGCGGAAACGAATTATCGACATATAACTGATATCGTACCCCCATCCTCCACGATTCTGATTCCATAACTGGCTCATCGGCGCCACCACATCAAAATGTATATCGGTATTTTCTCCTATGTCTTCAAAAACCCCACGTATAATCATCGATTCCTTGCGGTCAATAGATAAAGCCTTGCCTATGACACTCTCAAGGTCGTTTCCCTCTCTATTTTTTCTGCCAACGAACGGGAAATGAATAAAATATCAGGCCTAATCAGTTCTTCTGTCTTACCGGCCAGTACTTTCAAGCCCAATGTGGAAAATAGATGTTCATCAGCGTGTATCATAGATTCCGTCAAACGAACATTTCCATTATAGAAAACATTTGTTCCCATATTTCTCAATGTCGTGGCATCCTCCACTTCTTCCGGAAAACTCTCACGCATAGCCGCAGAGAAAGGACCATAGGTATAAACTCCATCCATATATGCGACATACAACTGGTCGGATTGCCTACAGAAATTATAGTAACTCAACTGAAAGGCAACACAGGAAAACAACAGGATACTTACAAATACCCCTAATGTCAAAGAAATGATTTTAATAATGTTTAGCCCGTTCATGCATCAACGTTTGAACGATATAATAACAGTGTCTTACCATATATTTATATTGTGTACATTTGCAAATTGAAATACAGAAAGTATGCCAGAAGGACATTCTTCCTAATTATCAGATATTTACATTATCCGAACCCAATATTCATTGTCTAATAATTAGACAGCCGCGTCTAATTATTAGACAAAATCAATAGCCTGCCCTTCTTTCCGGCAAAGTAGATACTTCCACCTCTTTATTGTTCTTTTTTACCTATTTTTCATAACCTGACATTATTATCTCAGTTGAAAACTTTATTTTCGTGCAAAGTTTTCAATAAATTAATATTTTATTTATGCCAAACAAGAATTTATATGCACTCTTGTCGTGTCTGCTACTAACCGGATGCGGTATGATTGATTATCATCCATACGATGTCCGCATCAGTGGCGAGACAAATGTCAATGCACACAACATCGAAAAGATAGAAGCGAATTGCAAAGGCAAGACTACACTACGCTTCGTAACCATGGGTGATTCACAACGCTGGTATGACGAAACGGAAGATTTCGTGAAAGAGATTAATAAACGGGATGATATTGATTTCGTCATTCATGGCGGAGACATGAGTGACTTCGGAGTGACGAAAGAGTTTCTTTGGCAGCGCGATATTATGAACAGGCTGAAAGTGCCTTATGTGGTTCTGATTGGCAATCACGACTGCCTGGGTACAGGGGAAGAAACGTACAAAAACGTATTCGGCCCCACCAATTTCTCTTTCATCGCGGGCAATGTGAAGTTTGTCTGCCTGAATACCAATGCACTGGAATATGATTACTCCGAACCCGTTCCGAATTTCACCTTTATGGAGCAAGAGATAAAAAATAGGCGTGACGAGTTTGAAAAGACCGTGATTAGCATGCATGCGCGTCCCTATACGGACGTGTTCAATGACAATGTAGCCAGAGTGTTTCACCGTTATGTCACCGAATATCCGGGAATACAATTCTGCACGGCCGCCCACACCCATCATCATCGGGATGATGTGATTTTTGACGATGGAATACATTATATCACCAGTGACTGCATGGATTGCCGCAGTTATCTGCTCTTTACCATAACCCCGGAAAAGTACGAATATGAACTGGTTAAATACTAGATATATCTTACGGGCAGGAGTGCTGTCAGTACTTCTCCCGCTCCCCGGCCTGATTTCAGCCACTTGCAAGACAGATACTGTCATAGACACATACAAGGCGGAATCCATATTGCCTGCCACGCCCAAAGAAGTGAAACGCACCCGTTACGATAACCGGGTTCACCGCTTCCGCAGAAACTGGGAAAAGATTATCCCTACTCATTCAAAAATACAATATGCCGGAAACATGGGTTTGCTCTCCTTCGGCACAGGGTGGGATTATGGAAAGCGGAATCAATGGGAAACGGATTTATTGGTCGGATTTATTCCGAAATACTCTTCAAAGAAAGCCAAAGTGACAATGACGCTCAAGCAGAATTATATGCCTTGGAGCATCAACATTGGAAAAGGATTCTCTACGGAACCGCTCACCTGCGGTCTTTATATGAACACGGTATTCGGAGACCAGTTTTGGGTAAATGAACCCGACCGTTATCCAAAAGGTTACTATGGCTTCTCAAACAAAGTACGTTTCCATGTTTTTATGGGGCAACGGCTGACTTATGATATTGACCCGCAACGCAGATTTCTAGCTAAGTCTGTGACATTCTTTTATGAAATAAGCACTTGTGACCTTTATCTGATTAGTGCCGTACAAAACAGTTACCTACGCCCTCGTGACTATTTGAGCCTGTCCTTCGGATTAAAGTTCCAATGGCTATAAATTCAATTTTGAAATCAAATATTGAATTATGAACTACTTTTTTAGTAAGTTTGCGCTTTACAAACTTACACGAAAATGAGTAAATCAGGAACAATCATCATTGTAGACGACAACAAGGGAGTGCTGACCGCAGTACAAATCCTTCTGAAAAACTATTTCTCAAAACGTCACACTAGTGCCATACGTTGCTGGAATATTGCATATGAATTTACCGGCAATGAAGGTCTGTTCTGGTTACATGAAATAAAAAAAGTACGCCCGGAACTTCCGGTCGTACTTTTTACCGCTTACGCGGATATTGAACTGGCTATCCGGGGAATTAAGGAAGGGCTACCGACTTTATCGTGAAGCCTTGGGATAACCAAAGTTAGTAGCCACCCTACAAACGGCAGCCGCATCTACACTTCGCGAGAAGAAGGCGAACATAAAAGAAGAACCTGTTCATCCGGCTATGTATTGGGGAGAAAGCAAAGTGATGCAGCAACTCCGTATGCTGATTGAAAAGGTTGCCGTCACCGATGCCAATATCCTCATAACCGGTGAGAACGGAACGGGAAAGGAAATGCTGGCACGTGAAATTCATTCCCTGTCCAACCGGAAACATAAAGAAATGATTGCCGTTGATATGGGGACTATCACAGAGTCCTTGTTTGAAAGTGAGCTTTTCGGGCATGTAAAAGGTTCTTTCACGGATGCACACACCGACCGTACAGGCAAATTCGAGTCTGCCGACAAAAGCACCCTGTTTTTGGATGAAATAGGAAACTTGCCTTATCATCTGCAAGCCAAGCTGCTGACTGCCATCCAACGCCGGAGCATCGTACGTGTAGGGAGCAATGTTCCTGTTCCTATTGATATCCGTCTGATATGCGCTACAAACCGGAATCTCCAAGAGATGGTGGGCAAAGGTGAATTCCGGGAAGATTTACTCTATCGCATCAATACCATTCACGTAGAAATACCACCCTTACGGGAACGGAAAGAGGATATTATACCACTTGCGGAAAGATTTACCGTACGCTTCTGCAAGCAATACGACAAGGCTCTGATGAAGTTTACGCCTGACGCTAAAGAGAAACTGACAGCGCATCCCTGGTATGGTAATATCCGCGAGTTGGAACACGTGATTGAAAAAGCCGTCATCATTAATGACAATCCGTTGATTCCTGCCGAATTGTTTCAATTATCAATACCACCGCGCACAGGGATTCAGGAGAAAAGTATATCTACGCTCGAAGAGATGGAAATACAGATGATACGGAAAGCCCTGGACGCTTGCACAGGAAACCTGTCGGCTGTCGCCAGCCAACTGGGAATAACAAGGCAGACTCTCTATAACAAGATGAAAAAGTTCGGATTATAAAAAATCAGATTATGAGAAAGTTTTTCCGGCAACTTAGCTACCGGTATTGGTTCAGAATAGCACTAACCGTCTGTGCCTGTCTGCTGACTGACTGGTTTGCCTTTCAAAAGATTTTATAGGATTCGGCAGCACTGCAATTCTTCTAATTCTGAGTATCCTATGGCAAATCCGGCTCTATCGCCATCATGTCAAGCAAGTGCTTTTCATGATTGACGCTTTGGAGAATAATGATAACTCCTTCCGATTTCCCGAAGAAGACGGAACAGCGGAAAGCAGGCAAATTAATGCCGGGCTCAACCGGGTGGGACATATCTTATATAATGTAAAAGCGGAAACGGCACAGCAGGAGAAATATTATGAACTGATTCTGGATTTTGTCAGCACCGGACTGTTAGTGCTCAATGACAACGGAGCCGTGTATCAGAAAAACAAAGAAGCCCTGCGGCTTCTCGGACTGAACATATTTACGCATGTCCGCCAATTAAGTAAGATAGATGCCGTATTGATGGACAAGATAGAGAATTGCCGTCCCGGCGACAAGTTGCAGATAACTTTCCACAATGAACGGGGAACGGTCAACCTCTCCATACGTGTTTCAGAAATTAACGTGCACAAAGAGCATCTGCGCATCCTGGCTCTGAACGACATCAATACCGAACTGGATGAAAAGGAAATCGATTCATGGATTCGTCTGACACGTGTACTCACCCATGAAATCATGAACTCGGTAACTCCCATCACCTCACTTTGCGACACTCTCCTTTCCATGTCGGAAGAGAAAGACGAAGAGATATATCATGGATTGCAAACAATCAGCGCGACCGGAAAAGGCTTGCTTTCTTTTGTAGAATCTTACCGGCAATTCACACGCATACCGACTCCCGAGCCCTCTTTATTTTATGTAAAGGCATTTATAGAGAGAATGATCGAACTTGCCCGCCATCAGAACCCATGCGATAATATTTTCTTCCACATGGAAATTTCTCCTGCGGATTTGATAGTACATGCAGACGAGAACCTGATTTCCCAAGTTGTCATCAACCTCCTGAAGAATGCCATTCAAGCTATCGGCAAACAGCCGGACGGAAGAATTGAAATCCTGGCTTATTGCAATGACGCGGAAGAGGTACTGATTGAAATAAAGAATAATGGCCCCGAAATCCCGTCAGAGATAGCCGAACATATATTTATCCCATTCTTTACCACCAAAGAAAGTGGCAGCGGAATCGGGTTAAGCATCTCGCGCCAGATTATGCGCCTTTCGGGTGGAAGCCTTACGCTACTGCCGGACAAAGAAACCAAGTTTGTTTTAAAATTCAAATAACAATATCCCAATTATATATAACAATGCCCCAATTATGATACCTGCACTTACCAATAATCCGTTATTCCGGGGGATTACTCCTGAAAGACTTTCCGCCGATTTGGAAGCAATCAGTTTTCACGCCCGTTCTTATAAGAAAGGGGAAATCCTGGCACGCCAGGGAGATGTGTGCAACCGCCTTGTCATCCTGACAAAAGGAAGTGTTCGCGGGGAAATGATTGACTATTCGGGACGTCTTGTCAAAGTGGAAGACATAGCCGCTCCAAGAGCCCTAGCCCCTTTATTCCTGTTTGGAGAAGAGAACCGTTTTCCGGTGGAAGTGACTGCCAATGAACCGACGGAAGTAATCGAACTTCCAAAATCGAGCGTCCTGAACCTGTTCCGCAAAAACGAACAGTTTTTGGAAAATTATATGAACCTCTCCGCCAATTATGCACGCACGTTATCGGATAAGCTCTTCTTTATGTCATTCAAGACAATTCGCCAAAAACTGGCTTCCTATCTGCTCCGGCTACATAAGCAACAGCAACAGTTACATATCACCCTCGACCGCTCGCAACAAGAGTTGAGCGATTATTTCGGAGTATCGCGCCCTTCCCTCGCACGCGAATTGGCGCATATGCAGGAAGACGGCCTGCTTATAGCCGAGCGTAAACACATCACGATTCTTCAAAAAGAATCGCTTATCCGGCTGATTCAATAAGAAATCCGGAAAAAAAGATAAAAAAGATTCATCCTTGTAACATTAGTTACAGAATTACGTTCAACCTTTCCCCTACTTTTGCGTTCAATAAACTATAAGACTAATTAAAACGTAAAAGTTATGAGTATGTTCTGTTATCAATGTCAAGAGACTGCAATGGGTACAGGTTGTACCTTGAAAGGAGTATGCGGTAAAACATCTGAAGTGGCTAACCTGCAAGACCTGTTGCTCTTCGTAGTACGGGGAATCGCTGTCTACAACGAACATCTGCGCAAGGAAGGACATCCTTCCGAAGAAGCGGACAAATTTATCTACGATGCCTTATTCATCACTATTACCAACGCCAACTTTGACAAAGAAGCCATCACGCGGAAAATCAAAGAAGGACTGAAATTGAAAAAAGAACTCGGCAGCAAGGTAACTCTTGAAAATGCCCCCAACGAATGTCTTTGGGATGGCAGCGAAGACGAATTTGAAGAGAAATCGAAGACCGTAGGCGTACTTCGTACTCCAAACGAAGATATCCGTTCACTGAAGGAACTGGTACACTACGGACTGAAAGGAATGGCGGCTTACGTGGAGCATGCCAACAACCTGGGCTTCCAATCACCGGAAATATTCGCCTTTATGCAACACGCATTGGCAGAATTAACCCGTAATGATATTACGGTGGAAGAACTGGTACAACTAACCTTGGAAACAGGCAAACATGGCGTATCCGCCATGGCCCAACTGGACAAAGCCAATACAAGCAGCTACGGAAACCCTGAAATCACCGAAGTTAATATCGGTGTCCGCAACAATCCGGGCATCCTTATCAGCGGGCATGACCGGGAGTAGATGTATATACGCATAGCGAAATGCTTCCCGCACATTACTATCCCCAATTGAAGAAATACAAACATCTGGCAGGGAATTATGGTAATGCCTGGTGGAAACAGAAAGAAGAATTCGAAAGTTTCAACGGCCCTATCCTGTTTACCAGCAACTGTATTGTTCCCCCACGTGCGAACGCTACCTACAAAGACCGTATCTATATCACAGGAGCCTGTGGTCTGGAAGGTGCACACTATATCCCCGAACGTAAAGACGGAAAGCCCAAAGACTTCTCCGCACTGATTGCCCATGCCAAACAATGCCAACCGCCCGTAGCGATTGAAAACGGGACACTTGTCGGCGGATTTGCCCATGCACAAGTGACAGCGCTGGCCGATAAGGTAGTAAATGCCGTCAAGAGCGGAGCTATCCGCAAATTCTTTGTGATGGCAGGATGCGACGGACGTATGAAGAGCCGTGAATATTATACGGAATTTGCCCGAAAGTTACCGAATGACACAGTTATCCTGACTGCCGGTTGCGCAAAATACCGGTACAACAAACTGGCTTTGGGCGATATTAATGGTATTCCCCGTGTATTGGATGCCGGACAATGCAACGACAGTTACTCACTGGCAGTCATCGCGCTGAAGCTGAAAGAAATTTTCGGTTTGGACGATGTCAACCAACTTCCTATTGTTTATAATATTGCCTGGTATGAGCAGAAAGCTGTTATCGTATTGTTAGCCCTATTGGCATTGGGAGTGAAGAATATCCACCTCGGCCCTACTCTTCCGGCTTTCCTTTCACCGAATGTAAAGAATGTATTGATTGAACAGTTCGGAATCGGCACTATCAGCAGTGTGGACGAAGATATAATGAAGTTCTTGTCGTAAACAAGACTTTCAGTTCTAAACCTTAACAGTTCAGGCTCGAATGATACCATCTGTATGATTCGAGCCTGTTTTTATATACAGCATAATATGGATAATTGAATGTAGAATGAATCTTTTCAGACAATTTAACTACCTTTTTTACGAAAAATACATCCAAACAGGGGTTTTATTTGTTGTTAATAATGCGTAACTTCGCACAGTGAAAACCAATACGACAATTTTATAACTTTATAATATATTGCCTATGATATTTACAGCAGAAAACACCTTACTTATCGGTTCTATCTTACTTTTCGTCAGCATTGTCGTTGGAAAGACCGGATACCGCTTCGGAGTACCCACCCTATTACTATTCCTTGTAGTGGGAATGATATTCGGAAGCGACGGTCTGGGACTCCAGTTTCATAATGCCAAAGAGGCACAGTTTATCGGTATGGTCGCCTTGAGCATCATCCTGTTCTCGGGTGGTATGGATACGAAATTCAGAGAGATAAAGCCCATTCTGGGGCCCGGTATAGTGCTTTCCACTGTCGGAGTTTTGCTTACGGCTCTTTTCACCGGACTCTTTATCTGGTGGCTGTCCGGCATGAGTTGGACAAACATTTATTTACCTATCACCACTTCCCTGCTTTTGGCCGCCACTATGTCATCTACGGATTCGGCTTCGGTATTCGCCATTCTCCGTTCGCAGAAGATGAACTTAAAACATAATCTTCGTCCTATGCTGGAGCTGGAAAGCGGAAGTAATGACCCGATGGCGTATATGCTCACCATTGTCCTGATACAATTTATCCAATCGGCAGGCATGGGAGTCGGCGCTATCGCAGTGTCCTTTCTCATTCAGTTTATTGTAGGTGCCGCTGCCGGATATATCCTCGGCAAACTGGCTATCCGGATGCTGAATAAACTCAATATCGACAACCAGGCGTTATACCCTATTTTATTATTGGCTTTTGTCTTCTTTACTTTCTCCATCACCGACTTGCTGAAAGGTAACGGATACCTGGCTGTATATATCGCCGGTATAATGGTAGGAAACAACAAAATCATGCATCGTAAGGAAATCTATACGTTCATGGACGGACTGACCTGGCTGTTCCAAATCATTATGTTCCTTTGCCTGGGATTGCTTGTCAATCCGCATGAGATGCTGGAAGTGACAGTCGTAGCCTTGCTAATCGGCGTATTTATGATTGTCATCGGTCGTCCGCTAAGTGTATTCCTCTGCTTGCTCCCGTTCCGGAAAATCACAATGAGATCACGTTTCTTCGTGTCCTGGGTAGGATTGCGCGGAGCGGTTCCTATTATCTTCGCCACCTATCCGGTAGTAGCAGGAGTCGAAGGCTCGAATATCATCTTCAATATCGTATTCTTCATTACTATCGTTTCACTGGTCATACAGGGCACCACCATCTCTTTCGTAGCACGTTTGCTGCATCTCCGAGCCTTTGAGAAGACAGGCAACGACTTCGGTGTCGAACTGCCGGAAGAAATAGACTCCGACCTTAGCGACATGACTGTCACCCGGGCAATGCTGGAAGAAGCAGATACGCTGAAAGATATGAATCTCCCCAAAGGTACACTGGTAATGATTGTGAAACGTGGAGATGAATTCCTGATTCCCAACGGAACACTGAAATTGCATGAAGGAGATAAACTCCTGCTCATTTCCGAGAAGTCCAGAGAAGAAGAATCAGAATCATAACACCTGAAAAGATTTGCCAGGAGTCTTTTATGACTAAATATTCAGGCACGGAATTATGCGGATTACACGGTTCTAATCAAACAAAAAGCGTGAAATCCGTGTAATACGTGCCTGATTTATATTATCCAAACAGTTAATTTATCCGACACATCCTCAACACTTCAGACGTATCAATGAATAAATCAGAAGGAAGAAACAAAAAAAGCCCGACAGTAAACCGGAAAAAATGTTCGGAAACTCTCCGTTAATTAACCGTAAAACTTAAATTTAAAGTTCGGGTTACAGTTATGAAATATTAAATTTGCGCAGTTTTAAACTAAATGTGCAAAAATCGAATGGAACAAGAACATCAGTTCATTGATTATATTGAGCAAAGCATCATCAACAATTGGGACAAAGATGCCTTAACTGACTATAAAGGAATCACCCTTCAATATAAAGACGTAGCGCGTAAAATCGCTAAATTTCACATCGTTCTGGAAAGTGCGGGAATCCAGCCTGGAGATAAAATAGCAGTCTGCGGACGCAACAGTGCCCACTGGGCAGTTACTTTCTTAGCAACTATCACTTATGGAGCTGTTATCGTGCCTATTTTACACGAATTTAAGGCGGATAATATTCATAATATCGTCAACCATTCCGAAGCCAAACTGCTTTTTGTGGGCGACCAGGCGTGGGAAAATCTGAACGAAGATGCCATGCCCTTACTGGAAGGCATTGCTTTACTGACAGACTTTTCCGCTTTGGTATCACGAAACGAAAAGCTAACTTATGCTTTCGAACACCGGAACGCCATTTACGGACAGCGGTATCCCAAGAATTTCCGGCCAGAACATATCTGCTACCGGAAAGACAGACCGGAAGAACTGGCTATCATCAATTATACTTCGGGCACTACGGGTTATTCAAAAGGAGTCATGCTCCCCTATCGCAGTATTTGGTCGAACGTAACTTATTGTTTCGAAATGCTTCCTGTCAAACCGGGAGACAATATTGTTTCCATGCTTCCCATGGGACACGTGTTCGGTATGGTTTACGATTTCCTATACGGATTCTCGGCAGGTGCACATATTTACTTCCTGACACGTATGCCGTCTCCGAAAATCATTGCCCAATCCTTTGCGGAACTTAAGCCAAGAGTAATTTCCTGTGTACACTTGATTGTAGAAAAGATTATAAAGAAGGATATCCTGCCCAAAGTAGACAGTAAAATCGGTAAGTTGCTGCTCAAAGTGCCTATCGTTAACGATAAGATCAAGTCTTTGGCACGTCAGGCTGCTATGGAAATCTTCGGTGGAAACTTTGATGAAATCATTATCGGCGGTGCCCCTTTCAACGCTGAGGTGGAAGCCTTCCTCAAAAAAATAGGATTCCCTTATACCATCGCTTACGGTATGACGGAATGTGGTCCGATTATCTGCTCCAGCCGTTGGGAAACATTAAAACTCGCTTCTTGCGGAAAAGCAACGACACGCATGGAAGTAAAGATTGATTCGCCGGATCCCCAAACGCATGCCGGAGAAATCATTTGCAGAGGAGCGAATATGATGCTGGGATACTACAAGAACCCCGAAGCTACCGCACAAATTATCGATGTGCACGGCTGGCTGCATACGGGCGACCTCGGCACTATTGACGAAGAAGGATATGTAACCGTCCGTGGCCGCAGCAAAAATCTGCTTCTCACTTCGAGCGGACAAAACATTTATCCCGAAGAGATTGAAAGCAAACTGAACAATCTGCCGTATGTTGCAGAATCCCTAATCGTTTTGCAGCATGAGAAACTGGTAGCTCTTATCTATCCAGATTTCGATGACGCCTTTGCCCACGGATTGCAGCAAGCAGATATTCAGAAAGTGATGGAACAGAACCGTATCGAACTGAACCAGCAACTTCCCAACTACTCACAGATAAGCAAAATAAAAATCCATTTTGAGGAATTTGAAAAAACTGCGAAGAAGTCAATCAAACGCTTCATGTATCAGGAAGCGAAAGGATAACACAGTGGCATCACAAATCATAAGATAAAAATAAAAACGGTGGACAGCCATAAGTGCCGTCCACCGTTTTTTCTAACCTCTTAACCAACTTTATTTAGACCTATTATTTTCCTGACAATCTTTTAGTTCCTTATCTTCCTGACAATCTTTTTACCTCAAAAACTAAACCTATCCCCATTATAATAGACCTAATCTAATATTCTATTTGTTCCGAATTAAAGCGGCATGAATGAAACAGCCTGTCCACCGCCGGCAGCCATCCGTACAGTCAGCACATTTTCGGAAGTCACCGTTTGTTCCGTTATCTGATAATCCGTAGGGTTCGTTTTCCAGTCCGCCTTTTCTCCGTCAGCATAGATAGTGGCCTTATACTGTTTGCCCGGTTCCAGGAAGTCCAGTTTTATTTCCAATGTACGTGGCTTTTCGTCAGTAGCAGCTCCTAGGAAATAGTTGCCTTTTGCTTTGCGTACAACTGCTATGAATTCTCCCGGTTCACCGGCCAATGCTTTCGACTCGTCACAATCCGGATTAAAATCGCGGAAGAACTGAAAAGCAGGATGCCCCTCATAATGTTCAATCATATCAGAAGCCATTTGCAGAGGAGAATACAGAATCACCCAGTTGGCTATCTGTTTTGCCAAGGTGGTATTCACACGGCTGCTTCCCTTATCCTGGTCATTCCATTTCTGACGGCGGGGAGAATCTTTGGTCTGCAAGAACAGGATATCAAAAGTGCCCGGAGTGTAATCCATCGGTCCGGACAACAGGCGGGTAAAAGGAAGCATCACATGATGAGACGGTGGATTGCCCTCGCTCCATGCGTTCCATTCCATCCCCCTCGCACCCTCACGAGTCATCATATTGGGCCATGTACGACGGATACCGGTATCCTTGATCGGTTCGTGCGCATCCAGTGTCATTTTGTGGCGGGCAGCCGTTTCCACCACTTTCTGATAATGGTTGACTCCATACTGTCCGTGGCGTGAAAGCCCGTTCGGGAAAGCTCCTGCATAACCGGTTTTCAGGATAGTAATGCCATGGTCGGTGTACCATTGCATGGCATTATCCATTTGGCGCTCATAGTTCGGAATATTTCCGCCTGTCTCATGATGGCCGATGATTTCAATGCCTCTCTCTTTGGCATAACGGACTATCTCGCCAATATCAAAATCAGCATAAGGTTTCGTAAAGTCGAAGTTCTGCATACCGCCCCAACTTTCCCAACCTTCATTCCAGCCTTCAAACAGGACACCTTCTATGTTGTTGGCGGCTGCAAAATCAATGTACTTTTTAGCGTTGACGGTAGTGGCACCGTGGCGTTCGTCCATCTTCCAGGTTTCTACACCGAGATGCATCCCCCACCATACTCCGACATATTTCAATGGACGAATCCAGTCGGTAGCTGCCAGTACACAAGGGTCATTCAGATTCAGAATCAGTGAAGAGTTGATTAACCCCACAGCTTCGGGAGCAATCTGGATGGTACGCCAGGAAGTAGTGAAATGGTTGCCTTTGCGCACCTTGATACCGTCAGGCCACGGGGTAAGCTCCGCTTTCAACGTATAATTTCCCGCCTGCTTCAAAGTCATTTCGGAGAAGTCATACAAAGCCGCTTCATGGATGCTGCCATACACACCGTCTGCCGTTTTGAAGGTAAAAGGAGTATTGGCTGTTTCAACCTCGGAGATAGGTTGCTGCTTATAAAGTAATTCATAAGTTTCCGCACTGGCGGGAATCGACCATGAAGTGCCGTCCTGACGGAAACGGAACGTAGTTAGCTCATCGGTTATCATCAATGAATCTGCCGTGGGACGTTGTATTCATAGCGGAATCCTACTCCATCATCGAATACACGGAAACGAAGGGTCAGTTCCACCTGGCTTCCGTTGATCAGGTTGACTGCCATTTCATTATAATGGTTCCGGTTCGTCTTATTCTCTCCCCAAGGCTGCGTCCAAGTCTCGTCCTTGCTGTCGAATGTTGTACTTTTTATTTGGAAACCGTCCGCCAGGGCAACTCCGTTGCCTTCCGTGAAGCCCATCGCCGAATTTTCAATGAATAATGAATCACCTACTGAAACGTTATAGAGTGGTCTGCCGTTTTCATCTACTGTAAAAGACATTTTAATATGACCGTCCGGTGATTTGACTTCTGTTTTCGGACTGCTACACGAGTAACATCCCAGCACACACAGAAAAGCTCCGACTAAATGATTTATTTTCATAGCATATCTATTGTTTATATATAATACAATTCAGAAATAAGAAACACTTAAATGTTGGACGGATTTCTTTCGCCAAATGCAAAGAAAAAGTATCTTTGCACGTAAACAGTACGATTATGGCAAAGATACTATTGGTTGAAGATGAAATAAATATCGCCTCTTTTATTGAACGGGGACTGAAAGAGTTCGGACATACGGTAAGCGTCTGTCACGACGGCAACACCGGTTGGAAAATCCTTCAGGAAGAGCCTTTCGACCTTTTAATACTGGACATCATCATGCCGAAAATAAACGGGCTGGAACTCTGCCGTCTCTACCGTCAGATGTTCGGTTATCAGACTCCCGTCATTATACTGACAGCCTTGGGTACAACAGAAGATATTGTCAAAGGACTGGATGCGGGAGCGGACGATTACCTTGTCAAGCCTTTCAGTTTTCAGGAACTGGAAGCACGCATCAAGGCATTGCTGCGCCGCGGCAAGGAAGTTGCCGCCAACCAACTGACATGTGATAATCTGATATTGGATTGCAACATCCGCAAAGCCAGAAGAGGTGATATAGACATTGAACTCACCGTCAAGGAATACCGCCTGCTCGAATACTTTATGACTCATCAGGGGGTAGCCCTCTCACGTATCACCCTGCTCAAAGATGTGGGACAAGAACTTCGACACGAATACCAATATCGTGGATGTTTACGTCAATTATCTCCGGGTAAAGATAGACCGTGACTTCGATAAGAAGCTGATTCACACGGTTGTAGGATTAGGATATATAATGAATGCTTAAACACATCACCAACCGTTACGGGTATGAAAGTAGGTTCTAAAATAGCTCTTTTCTATACATTAGTCAGTGTGCTGACTACTGTTATTATCATTGCTGTATTCTATATTTTCAGTACACAGTATATCAACAGGCTCTATGCTTCCTATCTCCGTGAAAAAGCCTACCTGACCGCACAGAAACATTGGGAGAAAGACGAAGTGGACGAACAGAGTTATCAGATTATCCAACGCAAATATGACGAGCTTCTGCCCGAAGCCCATGAGATTCTTTTGAATATGGATAGCCTTTCCGAAGTACGTGATACACTGAATAAATATCTCACCCAACAGCAACAGACACTTCTTATAGCCGGCGAAGACAGTATCCCTTTCTCTTTCAAATATAAAGACCAACTGGGCGCAGCCCTCTATTACCCCGACAATGAAGGCAATTTCATCGTTCTCGTCATGTCCCGCAATGCTTACGGAACGGAGATTCAGGAACATCTGTTGCTGCTTTCCATATTCCTGGTGTTGTTCAGTTCCGTACTGATATATTTTATAGGCAAGCTATATTCGGGACGTATCCTTGTTCCCTTGCAACACATATTGAAAGAGCTGAAAAAGATACGTGCCAACAGCCTCAACCGGCGATTGAAGAAGACAGGCAATAATGACGAACTGGAAGAAATCATTATCACTCTGAACAGTATGCTAGACCGCCTGGACAGTGCTTTCAAAGCGGAAAAATCCTTTGTGAGCCATGCGTCGCACGAACTGAACAACCCGATAACCGCCATTCAGGGGGAGTGTGAGATCAGCCTGCTCAAAGAGAGAAGTACCGGAGAATACGTGGAAGCCCTGCAACGTATTTCATCGGAAAGCAAACGGCTATCCAACTTAATACGCCATCTCCTTTTCCTCTCCCGGCAGGACGAAGAACTGCTGAAGAATAATATGGAAGAAACCTCTCTGCAGGATATGCTGACTGACTTGACAACCGGCAATGCCAGAATCCGGCTTCACATTCAAGAATCCGGCACACAAGCCACTGTACAAGCAAATCCCTATCTGCTGAAAATAGCATTGAAGAATATCATAGATAATGCCTGCAAGTATTCTAAAAAGGAAGTGGATATCACCCTTTCCCGGATAAACCAACAAGTCGTGATTGAAATAGAAGACCGGGGAATCGGATTCCGCAGGAAGAAATAGAGCATATATTCCAGTCCTTCTACCGGGGCAGTAATACCCATGACTATGCAGGACAAGGAATCGGACTCAGCCTGACAATGAAGATTATATCCGCCTACAACGGCAAACTGGAAATATCTTCCGAAATAGAAAAAGGGACAAAAGTACGGGTGATTTTCTAATTCACCCCCTTTTTATCCCTTTCTCACTTCTACCTACTGAAAACATACAATTTAATCTATGAGAGTTTTTTTCATAGAATAGATAATGAAATTATTTATATACGTCTTTGCAATAACTTACCGTTTTTATCATACAGCATCCGTTCATAGACCACTTCCACTATGAGAGGGAAAATAAACAAGGCAAAGAAAGTGGCTCCTATCAGTCCGCCGATAATGACAATCGCCAGTGGACGCTGTGACTCCGAACCGATACCATGGCTCATGGCGGCAGGCATCAAACCGATAGCCGCCATCGCCGCTGTCATTATCACGGGACGAATACGCGAACGAACTCCTTCTTTCGTCGCTTCCTGCAACGGAGAGCCCAGTTTCAGATTCGCTTTTATATCGGATATCATAATCACCCCGTTCTGAATACAGATGCCGAACAGGGCAATGAAGCCGATACCCGCCGAAATGGAGAAGTTGAACCGTGTGAGCAGAAGGGCTACAATCCCCCCGACAGCCGCAAACGGCACATTCAGCAGTACAAGCCCGGCATCCCTCGCATTAGAGAAAAGGATAAATAGAATGATAAAGATAATAGCGATACTGACAGGCACTACTTGTGCCAAGCGCTTCGTTGCCCGTTGCTGATTCTCAAAGTCACCCGTCCATTTCAAAGAATATCCCGCAGGTAAATGTACAGACGCATTCACCTTTTTCTGCGCTTCCGCAACTGCTGTACCCATGTCGCGTCCCCGCACAGAGAACTTAACGGCACAGAAACGCACATGATTATCACGGAAAATCAATAACGGGCCTGTAATGGTCGTGATATCCGCCAGTTCCTTGATAGGCACCATTGTTCCATCCATTGCCGGAACCAGTATCTTACCTATCTCTTCTTCATTCTGACGGAACTGTTCGCTATATCTCACCATGATATTGAATTTCCGCTCATCTTCATAGAGTAGTGAGGCCGATTTACCGCCGATAGCCATTTCGATAATCGACTGTACATCTTCCTTGGCTACTCCGTAGCGTGCCAACTGCCGTTCGTTCAATTCGATACGAAGTTCCGGCTGACCGATATTCCGGATTACTCCCAAGTCTTCAATTCCCTGCACCGTACTGAGAATCTTCTCAATCTGAACCGCATACTTTTCCGACTCGTATAAATCCTTACCGAAGACTTTCACGGCAATAGAGCCTTTCACGCCCGAAGCCGCTTCTTCCACGTTATCGGTAATCGGCTGCGAGAAGTTAAAGTCAATGCCGGGATAGATGGATAAATCATCCTGCATCTTGTCAATCAGTTGCATCTTGGTCAGTTTGCTGTCCCACTCCTTTTCGGGATAGATATCGACATGAAATTCTATATTATAGAATCCGGTAGCATCCGTGCCGTCATTCGGTCGTCCGGTCTGCGACAATACTTGCCGCACTTCGGGGAATGTCAATAGCTTTCTTCTCATTTTATTGGCAAGCGTCACTGATTCATCCAAAGAGATACTTTGCGGTAAAGTGGCGCGGATATAGATAGAACCTTCATTCAACTGCGGAAGGAATTCCGTCCCCAGGAAAGAGAAGAGCCACAAGCCGACGCCCGCTATCACCGTAGCCAGTCCGATAGTCAGCTTTCTATGCGCATAGAACGTATCAAAGAGAGCCGAACATCTGGTATTGATAAAGTGGACAAAGAAATTCTTCTTTTCACGGACATTTTTTTTCAACAGCATGGAAGACATGACCGGCACCAAGGTAAGCGTAAATATCAGTGCCCCCAAGAGTGCAAAGCCCAGTGTATATGCCAAAGGTGAGAACATCTTCCCTTCTACTTTCTGGAAAGAGAAAATAGGAATCAGTGCCGTGATAATAATCAATTTGGAGAAGAATACCGCTTTCGCCTTGTCCTTTGCCGTATTGCGGATAAGTCCCATTTTAGACATGACGTTAAAAGCAGGCATTCCCACTTGCCGGGCTTTCTTGTCCAGGGCGACAAACACCTTCTACCATCACCACCGCCCCGTCAATAATGATACCGAAGTCGATGGCTCCCATAGAAAGCAGATTGGCGGACATTCCCATTGCGCGTAAACAGATGAATGCGAATAACAGTGCCAATGGGATGACAACAGCAACAATCACAGTGGTCCGCCAATCTGCCATGAAAATTAAAACAATAAAGGTAACCAACAATATTCCTTCAATCAGGTTATGCGTCACTGTCTTGACAGCCAGGTTCACCAAGTCCTCACGGTCATAGAACGAGACTATTTGCACATCTTTCGGAAGCACATTCTGATTCAAGTCTTCTATCTTGTCTTTCAAGCTGGCGATTACCTCGCCCGGGTTCTCCCCTTTCCGCATCACTACGATACCCTGAACTACATCGTCCTCATCCATTCGCCCTACCTGTCCGAGACGGGGCAGACATGATTCGTGTACCTCGGCAAGGTTCTTTACCAAAATCGGGGTGCCGTTAATGTTCTTCACTACGATATTCCGCAGTTCGTCCAGGTCGTTAATCAGACCGATACCACGAACGACATAAGCCTGTGAGCTTTTGGTAATCACGTCTCCCCCTACGTTGATATTACTCTTGGCTATCGCGTCGTAGAGTTCGAGGGAAGTAATGCCGTAATTAATCAACTGGTGAGGATTCACACTCACCTCAAAAGTTTTCACTTCACCACCAAAACTCACAATATCCGCCACACCGGACACCGAACGGAGATTACGCTCGATTACCCAATCCTGAATGGTCTTCAAATCCCGTACACTGCGTTTGTCACTACGCAGCGTATAGCGGAAAATCTCTCCGGTAGGGCCATACAAAGGCTGGACTTCCGGTGTCACTCCATCGGGCAAATCGGCATCATTCAGCAAATTATACACTTGCTGCCGGGCTGTAAAATCATCCACCCGGTCTTCGAACATCACATTAATAACGGAAAGTCCGAAAAGCGTAGTCGAGCGGATATCCGTTTTTTTCTGAACCGGGTTCATGGCTATCTCGATAGGAATCGTGATAAATTTCTCCACTTCTTCCGCGCTGCGTCCCGCCCATTGCGTGATAATCGTTACTTTCGTATTTGTCACATCCGGGAAAGCATCTATCGGAGTGTGCTTGAAAGAGACAGCTCCGGCTATAATGGCAATCGCCGTGCAGAAGAAGATAAAGAACTTATTCTTCAGCGAGAAAGCCACTATATTATCTATGAATTTATGCATAACTCTATTCTCTGTTTTTAATCTGCATTCAAAGCATTATACACTAACAATACATTATTATTCAACACTCTGTCTCCTTCGGACAGTCCGGAACGGATATAACATTCTTTGCTCAACTGCTTGTATACATCCACCTCTTTCACTTGCAACCGCTGGTCCGGTTCTACTACGACCACATAGTTCCTGCCCCCTTCAAATACCAGCGCATGAGAATCAATGCGGGGCATCGAAGTTCCGTCCGCCCGGCATTTTACGCTTACGTTCGTAAACATTCCCGGCTTCAACAGATAATCCTCATTCTTGAGTTTGATACGGACGTTCATCGTTTTGCTTTCATTATTCAAGAGATGATATACCTTGTCAATCGTTCCGGCAAACGTTTTGTCGGGATAGGCCAGTGTAGAGATACGCACCGAAGCTCCTCCGGATACTTTGCTGATGTCGCTTTCATATACATCCGCCATCACCCATACATCGGAAAGTCCCGAAATCGTGAACAATTCCTCGCTTTGGTCGGGGCGCAACTGCATATCCCTGCTGATTTGCTTCTCCACGATAAAGCCCGATACAGGCGACTTCAACTGATAATAGGCATTTCCCGAGAAGTTATAAATGGAGAACACTTCCTTTATCCTTCTCTCTTCCGCTTCGGCGCTTGCCAATTCCTGTTTCGCCTGAAGTATATCCTTGTCCGAAGCCATCCCGGACAAATACATATCCTGTGTGGCGTCCATATTTCTGTGGGCTAACAGTAATTGCTGTTCCGCATCTTTCAGTTGCTTTTCATATTCCGCCACTTCCCCGCTACGGATAACTGCAAGCACTTCTCCCTTACGGACAAAGTCCCCGATTTCAGCTTTCAGTTCCGTCACCGTACCGCCAAACATCGGATATACATGCGCCACTTGATTTTCATTGAAAGTCACCCGTCCGTTCAGTGTCAGTTCATCTATCACTTCCTGGACGTGAACCGTATCGACAGATACGACTTTCAGCAAGCTGTCCGTCAGACATAAGGCAGCCGGGGCAACATTCGGTTGTTCGCCTTTGCCGGAGCATGCTCCCAATAAAGTAGTAAGCAATATGCAAGGAAGGAATTTATTCCAATTCATAGTCTTTGATAATTTATAGATATTAGTAATTCAAGATATTCTGTCCGATAGTTGTATTCAGGTTTTCGATGGCAAGAAACACATCTTTCTTTATCTCATGCAACTGAATACAGGTTTCTTTATAACTGTCATAGTAATCAATAAACTCCAGTAAACTGATATTGCGTTTGCTAAAGTTCTCGTTCACGCCTGTTATCAGTTTCTCAAAGTTGCGTTCCAGGTCCATGTTGGTAGATTGATAAAGCTGCACAGCCTTTTCCAGTGAAGCATAAGCGGTATAAAGCTCCATATCCGCACGGTTGGCAGCATCTTCCTGCTGTACTCCCGCTTGCTGGATACTGAAACGGGCAGCCTTTATATTTCCCTGGTTACGGTTGAAAACAGGTACGGACAGGCTTACTCCTACCGCAAAATAATTATTGATAAAGTTTCCGGCACGGTCATAATTACCTTTCACCGAGAATTCAGGGAAAGCCATCGACTTCTGCAATTTCAAATTGGCACGGGAAGCGCTTACCGTACTCCGCGAGATTTTCAAGTCCGGGCGCTCATTAATCATCGCTTTCAAATCAGCGAATGACAGTTGGGACAAATCAAGCTGTTTCAGTACCTCTTCATCCAATGATAATGGAATCCGGGTATCTGCCGGAAGATTGAGCAACCTGTTGAACTCCCCTCTAAGAGTCAGCAACTCATTCTCCCGCTCATTCTTCTCTTTCTTTAAAGAAAACAGCATGGACTCCAGGCGGGACATTTCCATCAACGAAATATTCCCTTTCTCCTGCTGCAACTTCATTCCGGCAAGTAAACTTTGCAGGGAATTGACTTCCTTCTCATAAATAGAGATGGATTTGGAAAGAAAATAAACCTGTACGAACTTCTCATTCAGTTCCCGGCGAAGGGTACGCATTACTTCTTCAAACTGGTATCCGGCTATTTCCTTATTGATTTTTTCCAGTTTCACCTGCTTGTTCCGCTGTCCGGCAAGGCGAATCACCTGCTCAATCTCCACAACCGTTTCACCCTCATTACCAAAATCGAAATACTTTCCGTTCAATCGGTTGTAGACATTCTGTTCCAGCGAAATCACCGGATTCTCAAATAGTTTGGCTTGCAGAACCTGCGCTTGTGCCATGTCGATGTTATAACGTTCGGCTATCAGCGACAAGTTACGTTCCAGGAAGCGTTGTTCCGCATCCTTTAGTGTCAGCGTGCCCGGAATCTGCTGGGCACATAATACTCCCCTTGTCAATAGAAGAAAAAGGAAATTAGAAATACTCTGTTCATTGTAATCATCTTTTTACCTTATCGTAGTTTTCGCGACAAAATTACAATTCTGCAATCGTAGAGAAGGAAAAAAGCCATTATAAGGCTCTCATTTCAGATTAGAATTCGATTAGAAATCATAAAAAACAATAGAAAGGAAGTATTGTAAAGTCAACAGGAAAAATGGCTATCCGTACTTCATGCAGATAGCCCTATCTTTGCAAAGTGAAAAGATAAACACTAACCCCTAAATAATTAAAGTTATGAAAATAGAAGATTTGAATAAAGATAGTTTCGTAGAAAAAGTGGCTGACTTCAAAGGGTATCCCGACCAATGGGAATTTAAAGGAGACAAGCCTTGCCTGGTAGACTTTCATGCACCGTGGTGTATCTATTGCAAAGCGTTGTCACCCATATTAGACCAGCTGGCGAAAGAATACGAAGGGAGATTAGATATTTATAAGGTAGATGTCGACCAGGAACCGGAACTGGAAAGCGCATTCAATATCCGTACTATCCCCAATCTGCTGCTTTGCACTAAAGACGGCAAGCCGACCATGAAACTAGGCACGATGAATAAAGCGCAATTAAAAGAGCTGATAGAAACCAGTTTGCTTTCATAATATATGATACGTTGAAACATTTGCTTTTACAATAAGTATATATTTTAGGCACGGATTGCACGGTTTTAGTTTATCAGAACCGTGTTATCCGCGTAATCCGTGCCTATATTATTTCAGACGCTATTTGCTAATCCACGCCTGTGTGATTTCAACCGTTATTTGTGCAACAGGATATCAGTTCCCGGAACAATCTTTCCCATCGACCAGACACAACGCACATTCAATTCCTTGTCAAGAATCACAATATCGGCATCTTTTCCTTTGGCCAGCGCCCCTTTTCGGTCGCTTACCCCAATCAGACGGGCGGGAGTCTCGGAAGCCATGCGTACAGCGTCTTCCAAAGGTATATTCGCTTTTTTCACCATGGTACGCACCAGTATATCCATCGTAGCCAAACTGCCTGCCAACGCAGAATGGTCTGCCATCTTACATACTCCGCCTTCAATAATATATTGAGGGTCAACCGGCACAGTCCCGTCAGAGGCGGCATAAGCCAAAGCGTCCGTTACGAGACAGGTATTCTCCACACCTTTCAGTTTATACACCAGTTTCAATATAGTAGCCGGCAGGTGAATACCGTCCGCAATCACTTCCACCGTCATTCCATCCGTCAGATATACACTTTCCACCGTACCTTCATATTTATACTCACGACGTTTATGGAAACCCGGCATCGCATTATAGAAATGTGCGGCATGAGTAAATCCTACCGCATATGCAGCCTTAATTTCATCATACTCGGCTTCGGTATGTGTCACAGCGGTCATAATTCCTTTCGAACGGGTATACTTCGCAAAATCATGCGCACCATGCAATTCAGGGCTGATATCCCAACGCTTGATGCAAGAAGTATGTTCTAATAAAGGAACGTATTCATTCTCATCCGGCATTTTCAGGAAACCGTCATACTGCGTTCCTGCCATCTTAGGGTTCAGATAAGGGCCCTCGATATGCAGACCGAGAATAGGAGAATCTTTCTCCTGCATCAGACTTTCGCAAACATCGACAGCCTGATAAAGCCTTTCGAAAGAAGTGGACGATAAAGTAGGAAACATACTGGTAGCGCCATGCTTCAAATGAGCGGTAGTTGCCGTACGGAAAGCCTCTTCCGTCGCTTCTGTAAAGTCGTGCCCGCCACCGCCATGCGCATGCATGCTTACAAATCCCGCACGATTGTCATCCCGCGGGCATCAATCACCGTTGCACCGATAACCGCCAGGTCACTGTTGGTCACCTCTAATATTTTTCCATCGCAAATCAATACGGAGCCATCTTTCAGCCAGCCTTGCGGGGTAAGTATTCTTCCGTTTATTATCTGAGTTAACATAGTCTTCTTTTTATTAGGATTTAAAACAGTTTGTTGGTGCCTTCCACCAGTTGTCCCATTGCCCATACAGCCCTTACATTCAGGTCTTTGTCCAAAGCAATGATATCGGCATCCTTACCACGCTCGAGCGTACCTTTACGGTCCAGCACTCCCATGATGCGGGCAGGCGTCTCGGAAATCATCCTTATCACATCTGCCAATGGAATCTCCGCTTTCTGCACCATCGTGCGAATCAGGCGATCCATTGTCGCCACACTTCCCGCCAAAGCGGAACGGTCTGCCAGTTTACAAACCCCATCCTCGATAATCACACGCGGATCGAAAGCCGTCTGACTATCACTCGCCGCACAAGCCAGCGCATCCGTTATCAGGCAAGTACGCTCCACTCCCTTTATTTTATAGACAAGACGCAGAATCGTCGGGGGGACATGGATACCATCCGCCACAACTTCCACCGTCATATCGTCAATCAGATAAATACTTTCTACCGTACCCTCATATTTATACTCTTTCCGTTTATGGAATCCCGGCATGGCATTGTAGAAATGGGTAGCATGGGTATATCCTGCCTCATAAGCCGTCTGTATATCCTCAAACTCCGCTTGGGTATGTCCAACCGATGCCAATATGCCTTTTGCCGTGATATACTTGCCGAACTGCATGGCTCCCGGAAGCTCCGGGGCTGCGTCCCAACGCTTGATACAATGCGTCTCTTCGAGCAACGGGATATATTCTTCAGGGTCAGGGTCTTTAATATTTTCAGGAATCTGCCCGCCTGCCATTGCCATATTGAAATAATGTCCTTCGAGATGAAGTCCGAGCACCGGGCTATTCGGTTCCGCCATCATTTTCTCGGTAGTCTCCGCGGCCGCGCGAATCATAGGAATCGTGGAAGAAGAAAGAGTGGGAAAAATACTGGTAGTACCGTGCTGCATATGAGCCTTGATAGCAGTTTGGAAAGCTTCTTCCGTACCTTCCATAAAATCTCTTCCGCCACCGCCATGAACATGGATTTCCACTCCACCGGGAACAATATACATACCTTTGGCATCAATCAGTTTGGCACCGATAATGGCAAGATCACAATTGGTTACTTCCAGAATTTTATTGTCGCGGATAAGAACCGACCCATCCTTGAGCCAGCCTTGCGGGGTCAGGATGCGTGCATTAATGATTTGTGTTAACATATCATCTGTTATTAAATTAATTATAGGTCTGTGGAATCAATGACGCTCTTTTTTGGGGGGGGAGTACATTGATTTTTTCAGTTGCAAAATTACGCTTTTCCATCCAATTTATTGATAAAATCGTCCGGTAAACTTCCAATATAATACAAAAAAAAGAGGTTGCCAATCTTATCGACTGACAACCTCGTATCTATATGGAGCGGAAAACGAGACTCGAACTCGCGACCCTAACCTTGGCAAGGTTATGCTCTACCAACTGAGCTATTTCCGCAAACTAAATTTCGTCATTCAGAAAACTGAAAGATGGGTGCCCAGAACAGGACTCGAACCTGCATGCCTCTCGACACACGCACCTGAAACGTGCGCGTCTACCAATTCCGCCACCTGGGCAAAACTTAGTTCCATTATTTCAAAGAAACAAGAGCGGAAAACGAGACTCGAACTCGCGACCCTAACCTTGGCAAGGTTATGCTCTACCAACTGAGCTATTTCCGCAAATAAAACTTCGTGAACCGTGAAGAGAAGGAGACTCGAACTCCCACGACATAACTGTCACTACCCCCTCAAAGTAGCGCGTCTACCAATTCCGCCACCTCTCCGTAATTCCAAAAGCTAATCTCTGTGCCCAGAACAGGACTCGAACCTGCATGCCTCTCGACACACGCACCTGAAACGTGCGCGTCTACCAATTCCGCCACCTGGGCAAAGATTATTGTTCCAACATTTCAAAGAAACATGAGCGGAAAACGAGACTCGAACTCGCGACCCTAACCTTGGCAAGGTTATGCTCTACCAACTGAGCTATTTCCGCATTTTTTCGTTTGCGGTTGCAAAGGTAGGGATTTTCCGTAAACCTGCAAACATTCTGCGCACTTTTTTTTAAGAAATCTGCACACTCTGCCCCCGCCACGAAACAATCTTTTTGATTATCAACTCATTCGGTTACGATAATCTTCGTAAGAAAACTGCTTGTAAATTTCAGCTTTCCCCTCTTTTGTCCACAAAGCGATGGCAGGATGATGGATTCCGTTAAACATATTCGTCTTTACCATCGTATAGTGAATCATATCTTCAAATACTATCCGCTCTCCGATTTGCAGCTCGTGGTCGAAACTCCACAGCCCCATATAGTCGCCGCTCAAACAGGAGTTTCCCACCGAGACGGTAAATGTATTTCCCTTCATTTCCCATCTCCGCACCCCGAACGGCAGGCTGATAAGGCATCTCCAGACAATCGGGCATATGGCAGGTAAAGCTGACATTCAAAATGGCTGTCCTGATTCCACGGCTCTCTACAATATCCACGACTTCGGAAACCAATACTCCCGTCTGCCAGGTAAAAGCCGAACCGGGCTCCAGGATAATCTGCAAATGCGGATAACGTGCTTTCAATCCTTGCAACAGCTTTATCAGATGTTCCGTATCATAATCTTTACGGGTCATCAGATGTCCGCCACCAAGATTCAACCATTTAATCTGCGGGAACCAGCGGGCAAACTTTTCTTCCAAGTGTCCTAAAGTACGCTCCAGTTCATAAGAAGAAGATTCGCAATGGCAATGGCAGTGAAAGCCTTCAATTCCTTGCGGCAGCGTCTCCGGCAACAAATCAGCCGTTATGCCGAAACGGGTGCCGGGAGCGCACGGATTATAAAGCTCCGTCTCCACCTCCGAATATTCGGGATTCACACGGACACCACAGGAAATACCGCTTCCTCCGGCTACCGTCATCGGATAGAAACGTTCAAACTGCGCCATTGAGTTGAACGTGATATGGCTGCTGCAACGCATGATTTCCGGAAAATCCTGTTCTGTATAGGCAGGAGAATAGGTATGCGCCTTACTACCGAATTCTTCCAATGCCAGGCGGGCTTCATATACCGAACTGGCCGTTGAATAATTGATATATTCGCGGAATATAGGGAAAGAGCGCCACATGGCGAACGACTTGAAAGCCAGGATAATCTCCACTCCTGCCCTGTCGGCTACGCTTTTTATCAAACTCAGGTTCTTTCTTAAAAGTTCTTCTTCCATAATGTAGCAGGGAGAAGGAAACCGGGTAAAATCTATCATATACAATCTTATTATCTAAAGTAACGTTTTACGAACGTGGATGCAAAAATACAAATTCAAAAGCAAAGAGGGATTGTTTTATTTTTAATTAAGATATTGCTTTTCGAGAACTTTTTCCTATTTTTAAACCTTATTATATAATACACGTAATTGTTTCATCCTAAATACCTGATTGAATATGAATAAAGATTTAAGAAAAGTAGTGATTTTGCTGGCACACCCCAACATGAAAGAATCACAGGCAAACAAAGCATTAATCGACGCTGTAAGTGACATTGAAGGGGTGGCGGTTTTCAACCTTTACGAGCTGTCGGAGGAAATCGCCTTCAATGTGGACGAATGGAGTAAAATCATTTCTGATGCTTCGGCTGTCATCTATCAGTTTCCTTTCTATTGGATGGCTGCCCCGTCATTACTGAAGAAATGGCAGGACGAAGTATTCACTTACTTGTCCAAGACTCCGGCTGTTGCGGGCAAGCCGCTGGCAGTAGTAACAACTACCGGTTCCGAATACGATGCTTATCGCAGCGGCGGACGAAACAAGTTCACAATCGACGAACTTCTGCGTCCGTATCAGGGCAGTGCGATTCATTCGGGTATGGCGTGGCAGACTCCCATTGTCATTTACGGAATGGGAACCGCAGAGGCAGGAAAGAATATTGCCGAAGGAGCGAACTTATACAAACAACGGATAGAAATGCTTGTCAATAGCAGTAATGCAGGTAATAATTGGTAAGACAATGAAAAGCGTAGCTTTAGACCGGATAAAGCTACGCTTTAGCATCCTTAAAGCATAGCTTTAGATGTCGCAAAGCTATGCTTCTTCAACGTCAGCACCGGCAGGAAAATAAATACCCCGATTACAGACATTATCAATCCCCCGATAGTGCCTGCCGCCAACGGGAACCAGAACCCTTCTTTCTCCGCTCCCACCATGAAAGGGATAAAGCCCAGGATAGTGGAAGCCACCGTCAGGAAAATAGGAATCACTTTCGTGTTCCAGGCTTTCACGTAAGCCCGGAGCGGTGAAAGACGCGGGAAACGCTTACGGATAGAATTATATTCATTCAGGATATAGATACTTGCATTCACCGTAATGCCGCAAAGCAGGACAAAGGAAGCAAAACCGCCCTGGTCGAAGTTCAGTTTGAACCAGTAGAATGTAAGGAACACGCCGATATAGGATACCGGAATCACAAAGATTATTGCCAACGGCTGTTTTAGAGAATTGAACAGGATACTCGTGATAAAGAAGATGATGGCAATCACTATCAGGAGCAGGCGATATTGCTTGTTGTCCTTTCCGCCCCATGACCAGTTGTTTTCTTCCGATTTGGCGGTATATCCCATCGGAAGAAGCTCGTTAAACTCGTCCAGGTCTTTCTTCAACAGTTTGTTTCCCTGTTCCGAAGAGCCGATATACTCATATTGCAGGCATAATCGATACTGCTGGTTCTCCTTCGCCACTTCCTGCGGCATCTGTCCTTTCTCTACCGTTGCCAGTTCCGAGAGCTTATACTCCTTACCGCCCGCCTCGAAAGGATAATACTGCATCGCCCATACATCCCTCTCTTCCGACTGCCGCGAAGAAAGTTTTATCTTTTCCATACCCTCTTCCGTCACCACCGAACCGATTTCCATATTCCGCCCGTATACCGGACGGATAGCGGAAAACAGTCTCCCGGCTCCAATCCCTTCCTCTGCCATCCGTCGTTTATCCAGGTTGAAATAGAATTCCATATAATCATCCTTCCACCAGGAGAAATCGGAACCGATGGTCACTTCCTGATACGGCGGTGGGACAACAGCTTTCTTTCAACTTTTCCGCCTGCGCATACAATTCATCATAATTGTACCCGTACATCTTCACCCGGAAAGAGCCCGCATTCTCACGTACATTATTACTGAATCCCTGGTCTTGCAATCCGTATATGCTCCAGTCACCACCGCCCAGTTGGAGCGCCTTGCCAATCATATTGGCTTTCAGCGTATAAGGAAAACCGCTTTTCTGATGTTCTTTCGTGAAATAAATATGAATGGATGCCCTGCGGGCGCTTTCCACAGACGTCTGAAACTGCTTGATTTCCTTAAATCCGCTCAGATAGGTTCTCCATCTTCTTAACCAGTGTATTCATCTGTTCCAGTGTACTTCCATTCGGCAGATTGGCATTGGCATGGAGCACTACTTCTTCATTGCGGGTAAAGTAACTCCCCTCATATACCTTCTGTACAAACAGCCTTAAAGTTCCCCCCAACGCCTTGTCCACCACCGGTTTCACCTTTTCTTTATAAGTGGAAGTGCCCAGCGTCTTATTATAAGCTTCCGCCCACTTGTCATCCCTTTCATCTTTCCGGCAACAGGAACACCGGTAATCCGAAAGCCAGCAATAACAGTATGCAGACCGCCACCCGCCAACGACAGAGAATCCGTATCAGCCACCCGTAAAAACGGCTGAAATAAACCGGAACACGCCGCATCTTAGAACGTATCCACATAAAGGAACGTACGCTACCCATCCGTCTTCCCGGTTTTGAGAGAGACGTTTTCTTCCGACGTTTCAGTCCGATTTTATCAATCAGGGAAGGGACAAAAAACAGGGCGACCAGCAAGGAAACTCCCAAATTAATAATTACCACAGCAGCAAAATCCTGCAAATTGAGACGTATCCTCTCATCCAGAAAGAAGATGATAGCCAGTGCCCCTATCGTCGTCAGCGTAGCTGCCAGTACGGACATGAACGCTTTCCGGTTCCCGCGTCTCAGATAGTGGTCGCTCATCACTATCGTATTGTCAATCACAAGATTCAAAGACACAGTGATACCCGCCAAAGAGTATAACTGCATTTCCAACCCGAACGCATAATAAAAAATAACGGCTATCGCCATATTGACGGAAAGGCTGACTACAATCAGGAACAGGTATTTGGGACTGAAAGTAATCAGCAACACAAACAGCAGCAAAATGGCTACCGTCACTCCCGTACGCAGATAAATCTTGCTTAGTTCTTCCCGGATAAACTCCGTCGCGTCATAACTGGTATGAATCTCATACCCCGCCGGAAGAAACGACCGGATACCATCCATATACGCTTTCACTTCCTTTGCTCAACGCCAACTGATTGGCCGTTTCTTCCGCCACAACCGACAGGTAAATCGAGTTCAACCCGTTAATACGGTAGTAACTCTGCGGTTGCTCTTCCACACGGGAAACCTTTACCAGTTCATTCAGTCCGATGATCGTCCGTCTTTCATCTTTACCTGTATGCGTCCTGCATCAAAATCCCGGCTTCCGGTTCGAAGTCTTTGTTTTCAGATCTGGGAACCAGTGCCAGACGTATCCACTGCTTGTCCAGCACCCTGCTCTACATCAT